>Ga0213837_1000193_pt1 | contig 92713 bp, 82 predicted proteins | sample SWPATP12_FD_160572 | JGI IMG/M metagenome (GOLD analysis project Ga0213837, IMG submission 160572) | Coastal seawater microbial communities from Marineland, Florida, United States - SWPA TP1 #2 | ecosystem: Environmental > Aquatic > Marine > Coastal | place: USA: Florida | collected 2016-08-06
TCGATAACCGAAGTTATCAAATTGGTCACTCAGTTCATTGAAACCTAAATTGTTTCCGAAGAAACTATTTGGATTATCATCAACGAGTGCCCACACAGATTGATAGGTTTATATTGTTAAAGAGCTTCTCTTCTTTGTGATTCACATCACTTCGGAAGAGGCAGCCATTCTAGCGTTTCAATTTGAAGTGTCAAACACTTTTTTGAATTTTTTGTTTCACTCTATTTGAGAGAAAACTTAGCTAGTTGGCTTTACTGACTTTCCGCTGAAGCCTTGTGGCGTCTGCCGTGTCAGTGGATGCGCATTATAGGGAGTTCAGATTTAAGCGCAAGCCCTTTTTCAAATAAAATTGGGAAAAAAGACCGTTCGTTGAATTAGTATGCAAAAGCATAAAAAAAGGGAGCAAAACGCTCCCTTTTTAACCTCATTCTTCAAGCTTTATATAAATGCATAAGCATCGGCATACATTCTTTCGGCTAACGCCTGCTTATTTAAGGTAAATTGCTCACGCGCAGCTCCCGCCATTTCAAAGCGACCAGCAATATAGATGTCATACTCAGCTAACGAATCGAAGTCTTGCTCAACGGCTTGAAGGACATTACCTACTTTTCCTTGCCATTCAGCAGGTGCTTCTTCTATTACAGGCACAAATTGAACATTGCGATTGTTGGCCGCGATCTTTTCAAGTTCTGGTTTAGCGTATAGCTGACATTCATCACGCCCACCCCAATATAAGTAGATAGGGTTAGTTTTGTTCTGCGCGATACAATGGTCGAGGATTGAACGAACATAACTAAAGCCTGTACCACCGGCTATCAGCAAAATAGGACGCTCGCTCTCTTCTTGTACCCACGCATCACCGTGTGGTGCGTCGATGGTAATCTCACCGTTTTGCTCTAGTGCAGATTTCATTGCTTCCACCACTTCGTGTGCGTAGGCATTATGTTCTGCAGCGCCTATATGCAATTCTAGTTCACCTTCATGACGACATGGGCTACTTGCGATAGAAAATGGTCTTTTGTCTTTCTCACCCATTACGACCATAAGATACTGGCCAGCTTTAAAACTCACTGGGCTTTCTGGGTGCAATAGAATTTGATAAGTATTGCAAGCCAAAGGCTGGATTGACTTTACTTTACATTGGATAGTCATGGTGTTCCTCTTACTTACTCTTCAAAAGTAAGTACTAATTTACTTTCTGCGAAGGCTTGGCAAGCAAATATCCACCCTTGGCGCTGCTCTTTCTCTGTGAGCATGGGTTCAAGGTGATAAGAGACTGTTCCTTCTAGTTTACGACACAAACAGGCAGCGCATGCACCAACCTGGCATCGGTGAGGAAAGCGGATATTATTGTTGAGCGCCGCTTCCAACACCGTTTGTCCATCTTGTACTTCGAATTCTATGTTATCTGGCAACAAGATGACGGAGTGATTCATAGAATACCCAACTTATCCCACATCGTATCGATTTTTGCCACAAGTTGAGGATCTTTCTTGATAGGAGTGCCCCATTCTCTGACCACTTCCTCACCTTCAACTTTGTTCGTTGCATCTAATATTAGTCGAGTACCGTGTTTTGTTGTGTCAATGACCTGCTTAGTATCTCGTGCCGGGTCCATCCGAGTCGTTATCGCCCAGATAATGTCGTTCCAATCGTTAGCATTGACATCACCATCGCAAATAATAATGAATTTAGGCTCACCATGTTCTACTAGGAACTGTTCTACCTTTTCAGCCAACTGCTGAGACTGTCCTGCATATTGCTTATTGATTGTCACAATAACAAAACTGTTATTTTTTGCTGTCGATGGGATATAGATATCGATAACTTCCGGGTTGTGCTCAATAAAGGTCTGAAGCTCTGCATCACTCAATTGAGAATGTAGTTTTACGGATTGTTCCGTGACAACTAACTCAGCGTCCCATTTGACTGTCGCGTCTAGACCCATTTTCGAGCCAAGGCCAATAACTGGGGAGGCAAAGTCTAACGAATCAATTGGGGTATTCTCGATAAATAATGTATCCCTGACAGGATCCATATGTTCGGTCATGGCTGCCACGACTTGGTCCCAGTCACGCGCATTGACTTTTTCATCACACACAATCACAAACTTGGTATACATGAATTGACGTAAGAAAGACCAGACTCCCATCATGACTCTTTTGGCATGACCCGGATATTGCTTCTTCATCGTCACCACCGCCATACGGTACGAACACCCTTCTGGTGGTAAATAGAAGTCTTCTATTTCAGGGAACTGCTTTTGTAAAATCGGCACAAACACTTCATTGAGCGCAACACCTAATACCGCTGGCTCATCTGGCGGACGACCTGTGTAGGTACTGTGATAGATAGGCTCTTTACGCATCGTGATATGGGTAATGGTAAAAACATGATGTTTTTCTTTTTCGTTATAATACCCAGTGTGGTCACCATAAGGACCTTCATCAGCGAACTCATTGGGATCGATATAACCTTCCATTACGATTTCTGCACTGGCTGGCACTTCTAAGTCATTACTTATTGACTTAACAACTTCTGTTTTTTTGCCACGCAGCAAACCTGCAAATGCATACTCAGACAAGGTATCTGGCACTGGTGTTACCGCACCAAGAATGGTTGCCGGGTCAGCACCAAATGCAACAGACACCGGAAACGGTTTACCTGGGTTAGTTTCCATCCAATCACGTAAGTCTAATGCCCCACCACGATGAGCAAGCCAACGCATGATAATTTTATTCTTAGCGATTTTTTGCTGACGGTAAATGCCGAGGTTCTGTCGCTTTTTCTTTGGCCCTTTAGTGACAGTAAGCCCCCAAGTTAATAGCGGTGCAACATCACCTTGCCAGCAACTCATTACAGGAACTTTGTCTAAATCGACCTCTTCACCCTGCCAAACAATTTCTTGGCAAGGGGCTTTGCGTAGACGCTTTGCAGGCATATTCAACACTTGTTTAAAGACTGGCAGTTTATCTAGTGCGTCTTTAAAACCTTTTGGTGGCTCTGGCTCTTTTAGGTAAGCCAGCAGTTTGCCTACTTCGCGCAGCTCTTTAACGTTTTGGCGCCCCATACCCATTGCTACACGTTCAGGTGTACCAAAAAGGTTGGTTAGCACTGGCATGCCATACCCTATTGGATTTTCAAATAACAGAGCTGGTCCACCAGCCCTTAGAGTACGGTCACTGATTTCCGTCATTTCGTAATCGGGATCAACGGGATGAGAAATGCGTTTAAGCTTCCCTTCTTTTTCTAGATGAGCGACAAAGTCGCGTAAATCCTTAAAACTCATAGACCTAATTATGGGCTGGTTAATCTGCAGGCAGTATAACAAAAAGAGGAATCATGCGATCCCTCTTTTTCGTGTGGTTATATGCCAGCATTCTACTGGCCGATCACGCTTAGAATGGCGCGACTATTTACTGTTTGATTGCTGCTTGCTAGCTCTTCTAGCCACGAGGAGTAACCTTGGCGTGCTAGCTCTCCAGCAATAAACCTTGCATCATCTGATGCCGCCATGCGAGCGATAAGAAACTCTTTCACTTCATTCGACATCGGTCTGACTTTGGTCAACTCGGCAATCGCTCGTTGTTTTAGACTCGGATTATTCGAGGCTTGCATCACTTGCGCTAAAGAGAAGGGGTCGGCCGCTTTCGCCAGGCGTACAAGTTCTGACTCACTATTAAAGTCCGCTTTCATAAGCCAAAGCAATTTGTATACGTCGGGGTCTTCACTCACTTGTGCCAATCTAACCATCACCTGAGATGAAGGCAACCAACTGACCACTGCTGTTTTTGTCAATTGCTGGGCCAGTGTATTAACTGCCTCAGGAGAAAGACTATCGAGTTCGCGGATCAGTAACGCTTCACGTGTTTGCACCTGATAGTCAGTGCCTGTGAGCCAATCTTTTAGAACTAGCTCACCACGCTCGGCATCGAGAACAAACGCCAAGGTCGACTGATCTTGCCGCCATTGTTTGAGCAAACGACTCGCGATGGCCGGGTAATTGAAAGCAGGGACAGTAAACTCGTAGCCATCTCCTCTTTCTAACACTTGATATGTTGGCACCATCGACTGTTGCTGCTCAATAAACAGGGCCATTTTAGGTGTCAGAATGAGGTTTTGATCTTCGATCTTCTTGAGCAGTAAATAACGAGAGACTTCTTGCACAGGAAGAGCGAACCTTTGCAGCGCAAAGTTAAGGCCATCAGTATCATCTTCAACGACGTACTGAAGTAGTTCAGCGACTTTATCGTGAACTTGAGATTCTTGTAGCCACTGCTCAACTCGCTGAGGTTCCATCTCAGTTGTAGCGGCGGCAGGTACTCCGGTAAGAAGTGCAATAGACAGGAGTACCGACGACAACATTCCTTGTTGCATGTTAACCTCCTTGTAACATATTGCACCATTGTGCGCGCTATCAATAGATAATGCAAACAAAAAACGCCACCTAAAAAGGTGGCGTTTTATATAATTATCTAATGACTATTGACGACGCATCGCGTCGAAGAACTCATCGTTGGTCTTGGTCATTGCTAGCTTGTCGATTAGGAATTCCATTGCGTCGATCTCACCCATTGGGTGAACAATCTTACGTAGAATCCACATCTTCTGTAGCTCTTCGTTCTTAGTTAGTAGCTCTTCACGACGAGTACCAGAGCGGTTGAAGTCGATGGCAGGGAAGACACGCTTCTCAGCAATCTTACGGTTCAGGTGAATTTCCATGTTACCTGTACCTTTAAACTCTTCGTAGATAACTTCATCCATCTTAGAACCAGTATCTACTAGCGCGGTCGCAAGAATCGTCAAGCTACCACCCTCTTCTACATTACGTGCCGCACCGAAGAAACGCTTAGGACGATGCAGGGCATTGGCATCAACACCACCAGTCAGGACTTTACCTGAAGAAGGAACGACTGTGTTGTATGCACGAGCAAGACGAGTGATAGAGTCAAGAAGAATAACCACGTCTTTTTTATGTTCAACAAGGCGCTTGGCTTTCTCGATAACCATCTCTGCAACTTGTACGTGGCGAGAAGCTGGCTCATCAAACGTAGACGCAACCACTTCACCTTTCACTAGGCGTTGCATCTCGGTAACTTCCTCTGGACGCTCGTCGATAAGAAGTACCATTAGCTCACACTCTGGGTGCTTGTAAGCAATGCTCTGTGCAATGTTTTGCAGCAGCATTGTTTTACCGGCTTTAGGCGGAGCAACGATCAGACCACGCTGACCTTTACCAATTGGTGATGCCAAGTCTAAAACGCGTGCTGTAATATCTTCTGTCGAACCGTTACCACGCTCCATCACCATACGCTCATTTGCGTGTAGTGGCGTCAAGTTTTCAAATAGAATCTTGTTGCGCGCGTTATCTGGTTTGTCATCGTTAACTGTATTGACTTTTAATAGAGCAAAGTATCGCTCACCGTCTTTTGGTGGACGAATCTTACCGGCAATTGAGTCACCTGTACGAAGGTTGAAACGGCGGATCTGACTTGGAGATACGTAGATATCATCTGGGCCTGCCAAGTAAGAGCTGTCTGCACTGCGCAAGAAGCCAAAACCGTCTTGAAGTATTTCCAGAACCCCGTCGCCAAAAATGTCTTCGCCGCTTTTCGCGTGAGCTTTAAGGATAGCGAAGATAATGTCTTGTTTTCTTAGACGAGCTAGGTTTTCAAGGCCCAAACTTTCACCAAGTTTTACAAGATCAGACACAGGTCTATTCTTCAGTTCTGTTAGATTCATGGTGGTGGATACTTTTTTAGTCAAAATAGGATCTGTTATTTAGTTAAGATGAATTTGGTCACAGGATCGACCAAGAAGAGAAACTTGTTTATTTAACGTGCGATAAATTAGCACTAAATACTAGCCTAGTCTAGATTTTGTTAGGCTTCAAAAACAAAACCGTGCATTTATTCAAATTGCACGGCTTGCTTATATACGACTTATAGATTGGCGTCTAAAAACTCTTTTAGTTGAGTCTTAGATAGTGCACCAACTTTAGTTGCTGCGACATTACCATCTTTAAATAGTAGTAACGTTGGAATACCGCGAATACCGAACTTAGGTGGAGTACCTGCGTTATGATCGATATTTAGTTTACCGATAGTGAGCTTGCCTTCGTACTCATCTGCAATTTCGTCCAGGATAGGAGCAATCATTTTACAAGGACCACACCATTCTGCCCAAAAATCCACTAGTACAGGGCCTGCAGCATTGATTACGTCGTTCTCAAAACCGTCATCAGTAAGCTGCAAAATCTTATCACTCATCTTCCACTCCAATGTGTTTTTTGAAACTGGTTGGATGATAACCAGTAAATAGATGCCCTATTGGAATGTATTTACTTTCGTATTGCAAGCTTTAGCTGATATTCTATAGCAATGAAAAAGACGCATATCACAGAGCAAAAGTTCGCCGATTTGGGATTACACCCTCAAATTACAGAAGGTTTGGAGAACAAAGGGTTTGAATTTTGTACCCCTATCCAAGCTTTGGCGTTGCCGGTACTGCTCACCGGCCAAGACATTGCAGGCCAAGCCCAAACGGGTACAGGTAAGACACTCGCTTTCCTGACTGCTACTTTTAACCACTTACTGACGACTTCAGAACACGAAGGACGTAAGCCAACTCAGCCACGTGCTATTATCATGGCGCCGACACGTGAATTGGCTATTCAGATTTACAACGATGCCGAGTCATTAGTCGCTAGCACGGGTATTAAAGCCGCGCTTGCCTATGGTGGAGAGAGCTACGATAAGCAGCTTGCTAAGCTTGAGGGTGGAGTCGATGTTCTGATCGGCACCACTGGTCGTATTATCGACTTCTACAAGCAACGTGTGTTTAACCTTAACCACATTCAAGCCGTTGTACTTGATGAAGCGGATCGCATGTTTGATCTTGGCTTTATTAAAGATATTCGTTTCTTGTTCCGTCGTATGCCTGAGCCGAAAGAACGCTTGAACATGCTGTTCTCGGCTACGCTTTCTTATCGCGTTCAAGAACTGGCGTTTGAACACATGCACAACCCTGAGCATGTTGTCGTCGAACCTGACGTAAAAACTGGTCATCGTATTCAAGAAGAGCTGTTCTACCCTTCAAACGAACATAAGATGTCACTGCTACAAACTCTAATTGAAGAAGAGTGGCCAGAACGAGCAATCATCTTTGCTAATACTAAACACAAATGTGAGTCTGTTTGGGGTCATCTAGCGGCTGATGGTCACCGTGTTGGTCTATTGACTGGTGACGTACCGCAGAAGAAGCGCGAACGTATCTTGGAGCAATTCACTAAAGGTGAAGTTGACTTATTGGTCGCGACAGACGTTGCTGCTCGTGGTCTACACATTCCACAAGTGACTCACGTGTTTAACTTTGACCTTCCTGATGACTGCGAAGACTATGTACACCGTATTGGTCGTACTGGTCGAGCGGGTGCAAGTGGTCACTCGATTAGCTTTGCTTGTGAAGATTACGCGATCAACCTCCCGCCGATTGAAGAGTACATCGAACACACAATCCCTGTCTCTGACTACGACCCAAGTGCCTTGATTGAAGATCTACCAGCACCTATCCGTATGCGTTCTAGCCGTCCGCAACAACGTCGTACGAATACAGGTGGTTCTCGTTCGGGAAATCGTCGTAATAACAACCGCTCTCGTCAGCGCCAGCAAAAGGATTCTTAAGTCGTCTATGGGCCAAGCAGTTTCATCTCCGCTTTACGCAGCCATCGACCTCGGGTCGAACAGTTTTCATATGCTCGTTGTGCGTCACATAGATGGCAGCGTACAAACCATGGCTAAAATCAAACGCAAAGTTCGCCTTGCAGCAGGTTTAGACGAAAACAACGCTCTAAGTCTTGAAGCCATGCAACGCGGTTGGGACTGCTTAAGTCTATTTGCAGAACGACTGCAAGATATCCCAAAAGAGAATATCCGCATCGTTGGTACCGCGACTCTGCGCACCGCAACCAATGTGGATGTCTTTCTTGAAAAAGCCAATCAGATCCTCGGTCACAAAATTGAAGTCATTTGTGGTGAAGAAGAAGCGGCCACTATCTATAAAGGGGTCGCACATACCTCTGGTGGGAGTGGTCGGCGTTTGGTGGTGGATATTGGTGGAGCCAGCACCGAGCTGATCATTGGCGAAGGTTTTGAAGCCAAAGCCCTCACCAGCCTCAAAATGGGCTGTGTGACTTGGCTTGAGCGCCACTTTAAAGATCGCCAGTTGACGATCACTAACTTCAACCATGCCATACTAGCCGCCAAAGAAACACTGCAACCTATCTTAGAGCAGTACACAAAGATTGGTTGGGATGTCTGTGTTGGTGCATCTGGTACGGTACAGGCACTACAAGAGATCATGCTGGCGCAAGGTATGGATGAGGTTATTACTCATGCCAAACTGAAGCGCCTACAAAAGCAAGCGATGCTGGCTGATCATCTTGAAGAGCTAGAAATAGAAGGGCTGACGTTAGAACGCGCTTTGGTATTTCCTAGCGGCCTGTCTATTCTTATCGCTATTTTTGAGCTACTTGAGATTGATTCGATGACACTGGCAGGCGGTGCACTACGTGAAGGCTTAGTGTATGAAATGGTCGATGAGCTAAAGCAAGACGATATCCGCGCCCGCACTATCTGTAGTGTTCAGAGCCGCTACCAAATGGATGCTACATACGGGCAGCAAGTGGCGAATATGGCAGCCAAACTGTTGTCGGAATGCCAACCAGATTGGATCGCCGAATCCCACGGTAGTGTACTGCTTGAAACGGCAGCCAAGCTGCATGAAATTGGTTTGACTATCGATTTTAAGAAGGGTGGCGAACATAGTGCCTATTTATTGCAAAACCTTGACTTGCCAGGCTATACACGCGCGCAAAAACATTTGTTAGCGGAAGTGACGCGACGCTATCGCGAGCAACTAACTTCACTTCCAGAACAGCACGCCCTTTCAAGCACTAGTGCTAAACGAGTTTTACGCCTATTGCGCTTAGCTGTGTTGCTGACTCACCGACGTAATCCAGAACTAGAGCCGAATATTACCGTTAGCTCAAACGATGATAAGCTCACTCTAACGCTAAAAGCACAGTGGCTTAAGGACAACCCTTTGACTGCTGCAGAGCTAGAAATTGAAGCCAACCGACAAAGTGATATCGGTTGGCCGCTATCAATAGTTGAGTACTGAGATTAAACAAAATTAAAAAAGCCCGAAGGATAATACCCTCGGGCTTTTTTATTTTGCTTTAGCGTTAGTTGGCGCCAGCAACTTTGAAATCTGGGTTCACTGCGGTGAGCTTTTTGACTAGATAGTTAAGCAACACACCATACATAGGCACAAATAAACCTAAGCTAATCACCAATTTAAAACCATAGTCGACTAGTGCGATTTCAGTCCAATGTTCCGCCATAAACGGATCTGGGCTTTGGTAGAAAGCAATTGCGAAGAAAGCAATGGTATCTAACGCATTACCAAATAGTGTCGAACAAGTTGGCGCTACCCACCACTGTCTTAGCTGACGCAGACGGTTAAACACATGCACATCCAGAATCTGACCTAATAGATAAGCCATAAAGCTCGCGATGGCAATACGTGCAACAAATAAGTTGAACTCACCTAACTGACCAAAGCCTTGAAATGCACCTTCGTAGAACAAGACGGATAGAGCATAGGAGACCGCCAACGCAGGCAGCATTACTAAAAAGATAATGCGACGCGCCAACTGAGCACCAAAGATACGTACTGTCAGGTCAGTAGCCAAAAAGATAAAGGGAAACGTGAATGCGCCCCAAGTGGTGTGAAAACCGAAAACGGTAAAAGGAAGCTGAACTAAGTAGTTGCTTGATGCAATAATGATCAGGTGAAACAACACTAGTAGAAAAAGGGCTTTGCGCTGCTGCGCAGGGGTAAAGTTACTCATGCGATACCTTTTTAGTTTGGTTTGGGGGTGAGGGAACCCAAATCGAATCACTTCCAAGCCAAGGAAGGACTCTTACCAACAATGTTAAATGAAATTAGCGTCGATATTTTATCTCAAATATCGCGGCGGGCGATTATACATTAACCAATTGTCGCTGCAAGCTTTAGGTTCTGCGCAATCGATGGCGTATAAGAAGTGGCTTAAAAACCTTTATTGAATAGTGAAGCCAGAAAGTCGAGTTCATCTTTAGATTCCTCAATGGCCAGCGCTTCAAACCAGATACACTCACTGTAATGCTCTGATTTAAGAAATAGTTGGCAACCTTCAAAGTCAATCAACCAAGAGTGGATATCTGCGTCCCACTGCTTTTCAACCACAGAAGCAGACAGCAGCTTAACCAGTTTGTCTGCGAGCTGGGGAAAACTATCAAAATCAAACCTCGGAGCACGAATGATGATGCGTCCTTCCTCTGCTTGGTATTCAAGCAAACCAAATTCCGTTTGTGTATCAGCCATGGTGAGTCAAATGTTCCTGAATTAAATCTAAGAATGGATCCGCATATTTCTCTAGCTTACGTTGACCGACTCCGTTCACTGCTAGCATTTCGCCGTAAGACGTCGGCAGTATTTCCGCCATATCAATCAGCGTCGCGTCACTGAATACAACGTATGGCGGTAAGCCATCTTCATCGGCAATTGTTTTGCGCAGCTTACGCAGTTTAGCAAATAGCTTCTTATCGTAATTTTTGCTCGAAAGCTTGTCAGATTTCGCAGCACGCGCTGCGGTATCAAGACGAGGTACTGCAAGCTCTAGTGACATTTGACCACGCAAAAGTGGTCTTGCTTCTTCAGTTAACTGCAAGGTGGAGTTGCGAGTGATATTTTGGAACAACAACCCTTTGTGAATCAGTTGGCGAAACACACTTACCCAGTAGTCGTGACTGTTTTCACGCCCAAGCCCGTACGTCGACAGCTTGTCATGACCATTTTCACGAATACGGATGTTTTGCATACCACGCAGTACTTCAACCACATAGCCCATACCAAAACTTTGATTAACCCGATAAACGCACGAGAGCGCTTTTTGCGCTTGCTCCGTCGCATCGAAATGTTTCGGAGGGTCTAAACAGATATCGCAGTTACCACATGGCTTCTCACGGTACTCGCCAAAATAATTAAGCAGCACTTGGCGACGGCAGGTTTGGGCCTCGGCAAAAGCACTCATCGCATTGAGCTTATGCGCTTCAACTTGTTTTTGCGGGCCGTCATCTTTTTCATCCAACATGCGGCGCAACCAGCTAATATCCGCAGGGTCATACAGCATCATCGCTTCGGCGGGCAAACCATCTCGACCCGCACGACCTGTCTCCTGATAATAGGATTCTATATTGCGTGGGATATCAAAATGCACCACAAAGCGGACATTGGGTTTATTAATCCCCATGCCAAACGCCACTGTCGCAACAACGATTTGGATATCATCACGCTGGAACGCCTCTTGGACATAAGCACGCTCATCCGCATCTAGGCCTGCATGATAACTGGCAGCACGTAAGCCGTTGTTACACAGCTTTTCAGTTACCATCTCCACTTTCTTACGACTACCGCAATAGATAATACCGCAACTACCACGTTGGCCTTCAAGAAAACGTACCACCTGAGAAATAGGTTTGTGCTTTTCCACTAAGGTGTAGCGAATATTTGGACGGTCGAAACTCCCAAGATAGGTGTGCGGCTCATCCAATTGCAGGCGCTGCATAATATCTGTACGCGTCGCATCATCTGCGGTTGCGGTCAGTGCCATAACAGGAACGTGCGAGAAGTACTGCTTAAGTTGACCTAATGACGCATATTCTGGTCTGAAGTCATGCCCCCACTGCGAGATACAATGCGCTTCATCAACCGCAATCATAGACAGGGAAACATTTTCCAAACGCTCAATAAAATCGCGCATCAATACTCGTTCTGGGGAGACATAAACCAGTTTTAAAGCGCCGGAGTGCATGCGGTTATACACCGAGATGAGATCTTCACGTGGCATTGTGGAGTTAATGCATTCAGCCGCCACACCATTGGCTTTGAGCTGGTCTACCTGATCCTTCATCAAAGATATCAGTGGCGAAATGACTAGGGTTAGTCCCTCTTTTGCTAACGCAGGGATCTGATAGCACAAAGACTTACCGCCACCCGTTGGCATAATGACCAAACTGTCTTGTCCTGCGATGGCTGATTCGATCACTTCTTGCTGACCATCACGAAAGCTTTGATAACCAAAAACATCTTCGAGAATGGTTTGTGGCGTCGGCAAATCGGCTGAAGGTGGCTGGGCTAAAAGTGTCGAGGTCATGAACTATCTCAGTAGAGTTGCAGGGCAGATGCGCATCAAACGCAAGGGGCACATTGTAGTGGGGTTTAACGGTGAATAAAACCGCAAATTGTTAGGTGAATCGGATTATGCTCCTTATACTGCTTGTTTCAATTTGTAAAAATTATGATCGAGTAAAGCTAAATGACAGCAGAAGAACAACAGCGAGCGAAGCAAGGTGTGTTTCTGGCCATAGGGGCATACACCATGTGGGGCATTGCTCCTATCTATTTTAAAGCTTTGGCCGATGTCTCTCCGCTAGAGATTTTAAGCCACCGAGTGGTGTGGTCTTTCTTCTTACTTGCTGCTCTGCTTCACTTTGGTCGCCGATGGCGCAATGTTCGCGACGTGATGAAATCGAAACAAAAGCTGCTTTACTTAGTCACCACTGCGGTTTTGGTCGGTGCTAACTGGTTGATTTTTATCTGGGCGGTCAACTCTGACCATATGCTTGACGCCAGCCTTGGTTATTACATTAACCCCTTGATCAATGTATTACTTGGGATGCTCTTTTTGGGTGAGAGGCTGCGTAAGTTGCAATGGTTTGCCGTTGCCCTTGCTGCATGTGGTGTTTTTGTCCAACTGTTTGTGTTTGGTTCAATCCCCGTCGTTGCCATCGCCTTGGCACTCAGCTTTGGCTTCTATGGCCTATTACGCAAAAAAGTCAGCCTTGAAGCGCAAACAGGCTTGTTTATAGAAACCTTAGTCTTGCTACCTGCTGCGGCTATTTACTTGCTATGGATTGCGGATAGCCCAACCTCGCACTTTACCCAAAACCCACTCAACCTGAATTTGCTGCTGATTTCAGCCGGCATTGTCACCACCCTACCGCTACTTTGCTTTACGGGGGCAGCCACACGTTTGAAGCTGTCGACCTTAGGCTTCTTCCAGTACATTGGTCCTAGCTTGATGTTTTTACTCGCGGTGCTTGTCTATGGTGAAGTGTTCACTATTGATAAGGCGATTACCTTTGCCTTTATTTGGGGCGCCTTAGTCATATTTAGTTTTGACGGACTAAGAAACAATAAACAATCAAAAAAAGCCTTAAAAGAGCACTGATCGCTTTTTACAAGACAAATAGCTTAGCTCAATATATGCTTGATGAGATAATCATCAAGCTTTTTTGTTTTTATGGACAAGGTCAATTACCACAGTACGGAAAATAAAGAGATCAGCCTGATTGAAGCGAACTATCAGTCGTTTGCTTTCTCGCGCCACTATCATCTTGATTTCCATATTGGTCTTATTACGGGTGGTCAACAAAAGTTCCACTATCAAGGAGTGAGTCACCATGTTGGTGAGGGGCAAATAGTTATCATGCCTCCCGATGAGTTACATGATGGTCAGTCAACGCTAGCGTCGGGCTATCAAACCCGAGTGTTTGCACTTGACCCAGATTGGCTAAGTGAACTCGCTCAACTCAAACAACCTAGTGACCTGATTCATTTCAAACAGCTAATTATTTCCGATGCTCAGGTGTTCCAGTCTCTTAGCCAATTGCACCAATTGCTCACCAATAATAACGTCAGCCAGTTGACCAAAGACTGCCTACCCTACGAAGGGTTTGAACGCTTGTTTAGCCACTATGGTAGTTTAGAACAAAAACGCGCAGTTCCTCTCGGTAACCAGTCTGTCGCAACCTTGAAAGAGTACCTACTCGATAACCTTGATCAGCCCGTGCGCTTAGAGCAGCTATCTCAACTATGTGAATTGAGCCCAACTCAGTTCCAACGCCACTTTAAAGCTAAAGTAGGTTTAACACCTTATGCGTGGTTAAGCCGATTGCGTATGGAGCAAGGTATGAAGCTACTAAAGTCCGGGGTCAGTGGCACTGAAGTCGCTCATCAAATCGGCTTTTATGACCAAGCTCACTTTAGTAAAGCGTTTAAATCGACCTATGGTGTTAATCCATCCAACATTAGTTAGCTCATTTTCAGCGAGTGTCAGTTTTTTACAATCGCTCACCGATTATCCCTGCCACACTAACGTCATCTTCCATTATTAAAGCTATCTGATGAACGAACTGACTATCTTAACTACATTGGCCGTGGTTCACTTTGTTGCTCTGATGAGCCCAGGGCCAGATTTTGCCTTAGTGGTACAAAATGCCACCCGCTACGGGCGTCAAACCGGACTTTATATTGCTTTGGGCCTCTCTTGTGGCATCTTGCTGCATGCGATTCTTAGCTTAACAGGCGTTAGTTATCTGGTGCATCAACAGCCTACGTTGTTTGCTCTGCTGCAATTAGCTGGTGCGAGCTACCTACTCTATCTGGGCTATGGAGCCCTTAAAGCAAGCTGGTCTAGCATGCGCGAAACTCAAGCCAATCAAACTAGCCCAGAGCAGCCAAGCCTATTACTCAGCAACAAGCGTGAGGCTTTTTCACAAGGCTTTGCAACCAATATCCTTAATCCTAAAGCCTTGGTGTTTTTTATCAGCTTAATGTCGAGCTTAGTACCAGCAAGCATGTCTTTAACTGGGAAAGGAATGGCATTAATGATCTTGTGGGGAGTCTCATTACTGTGGTTTTCATTTCTTGCTTGGGCCCTATCCACCCAACGCATGCAGCGCAAGGTTAAATCCATGGCCCGCTATGTTGATGGATTATGTGGCGTTCTATTTACAGCGATTGGTCTTGGTATTCTTTGGCAATCTATTACTGCGATTCTCGCCTTGCTGTAATGGGCAGTGTCTAAAATTTGATTCAAGATTACAAATTGATAACAAATCCTTAGACCTAAAGCTATTCCACTGTCACTCTTGGCCTGCATAAATAACAAGGAGAACAAGATGCAGTGGAAACTCAAATTTCTAACCACCTGTTTGCTTGCAACGTCAGCGACGACCTGGGCTAACCAAGCGGCTGATTCTGTGGCACCCGAGCACAGTAGCGGCTTAGAACAAAAGCAACTCGTTACTGCGAAAGACTGGATGGTGACGGCGGCAAATCCAGTGGCCACCCAAGCCGGGGCAGATATCCTCGCCAAAGGGGGTAACGCCATTGATGCGATGGTCACCACTCAATTAATGCTAGGTCTGGTCGAGCCTCAGTCTTCGGGTATTGGTGGCGGCGCTTTTCTCGTCTATTGGGATGCTAAAAATCAGCAACTTACGACTTATGATGGTCGAGAGACCGCCCCACTCAATGCCACACCTCGCCTATTCCAAGATGAAAAGGGCGAACCACTAAAGTTTTATGATGCGGTGGTAGGGGGACGCTCAGTCGGCACTCCAGGCACAGTTAAACTAATGTGGGAGACTCACCAAAAATACGGCAAACTTGCTTGGGCAGAGCTTATCCAGCCCGTTATCCAAGTAGCTAAACAAGGCTTTGAGGTTAGTCCACGCCTAGCGACACTGATAGAGAAAGACGCTAAACGCCTAAGCCGCTTTGCAACGACTAAAACCTATTTCTTCCATCCAGATGGTTCACCTAAAGCTGCTGGTACTATCCTCAAGAACCCAGAATACGCAGCAACACTATCAGCGATTGCTAAAGGCGGTGCGCAAGCTTTCTATCAAGGGGAGATTGCCGACGACATTATCGAAACAGTACAAAATGCAACTGGCAACCCAGGCGTACTTGCTCAGAAAGACTTTGATGCCTACTCTATCAAACAAAGAGAAGCGGTATGCTCGGCTTACCAAAGCTTCGATGTCTGTGGTATGGGACCACCAAGTTCAGGTGCTCTCACCGTCGGTCAGATTCTGTCTATTACTGAAAACTTCGATCTTAAGTCTTGGGGACCAAACAATGCTAAGTCGTGGCAGGTAATTGCTGATGCCTCTCGCTTAGCCTTTGCTGATCGCGGTATGTATATGGCGGATGAGGACTTTGTACCGATGCCAACTCAGGGCCTACTCGATAAAGAGTATCTCAAACAGCGCGCACAGCTAATCCAACCTGGTAAAGCGTTAAAGTTTGTTAGTGCAGGTAGCCCACCGTGGAGCTATGCGCAGCGTCAAAGCATGGATGAGTCGATTGAACTACCTTCAACCAGTCACTTCAATGTGGTCGATAAACAAGGCAACGTCGTTTCCATCACGACGACCATTGAAAATGCCTTTGGCTCGCGCCTGATGACCAATGGCTTCTTGCTAAACAACGAGCTGACGGATTTCTCTTTCCGCACCCACAAAGAGGGCAAGCCGATTGCCAACCGTTTAGAGCCAGGTAAGCGCCCACGCTCATCTATGGCCCCAACCATCATCATGCACAATGATAAACCTTACATGGCGATTGGTTCACCGGGTGGTAGTCGTATCATCGGCTACGTGGCACAAGCCATTATTGCCCATACGCAATGGGGAATGGATATTCAGCAAGCGACGAACCAGCCACACCTATTGAACCGTTTCGGTACTTTAGACGTAGAGCAAGCTACCAGCGCGGAAAAGTTCAAACCAGAACTGGAAAAAATGGGCTTTAAGGTTAATGTTCGCGACCTAAACTCAGGACTACACGCCATTTTACTGCAAGGTAACCAATTGCAAGGTGCAGCCGATCCTCGACGTGAAGGTACAGCGATCGGTAAATAGGGCTAATAAGCTCACTTGCCTGTGCGAGATCTCTTACAAGCAAGTGAGTAAAAATAGCTTTTTTACTGAGAAAAATGTAACCAATAGACATTAAATGGTTGTTTTATAAAGATACGTACAAAACATGAACGAATTTTTATGTAGAAAAACGTTTGCCTTATATTGCTCAAATTCGTTAAACGCGTAATATCAATGGTGTCGGAAGGATGCTGACACGGAACAGGAAATTACCACGGATTAGGTAATCTTCAGGAAGAAGATACGGTTGCTTAGGATGAGTAATCGGCACGGAAAGCGAATTGGACATTGAACGGACGCAATAGTAACTAGGATGGTTGCTACTAAGGATGGGAAATGGACACCTCTGGACGAGGAAAGGACTTATCATCAGGATGATGAAAAGGACACCGCTCAAGGAACAAGCGAAGTGAGCTAACGAGGATTGTTAGCAGACCAGGATAGGGTCAAGGACACCGCTAGGATGGCGATGAATGGACTAAGCTGAAGGACGTCAGCATACTATCAAGGATTTGATGCATGGAGCACTTATAGTAGCCGGATTGCTGCGAGTAAGACTATAACCCCGATGGGCCTAGCCCTCGGGGTTTTTCTTTATCTGCCCATTAAAACTCAATTAATTTCATATCTACCCTTGACCTCAACTAAGCTTGAGGTTTTACAGTCATTACATCCCACAACCAAGACAAGGATGTAACGATGAAATTCTACTTAGAACACGCCAACCTCAGCGTCGATGATGCTCAAGATACTGTGAACTTTTTACTCGCGGCCATTCCTGACTGGAAAGTTCGTGGTACTGGAAAATGGGATGCGCCAACAGGGCAAACCGTTAGTTGGTTTCACGTTGGTGACGATGAGAACTATATTACAGTGCAATCCGGTGGTGATGGTCCTGCAAAAGAGTGGTCTAGCCAATGGACGGGCGTTAAACACCTTGGAATCGTCGTCCCAGCACTGACACCTTTAATAGAACGGCTGCGCAAACAAGGCTATGAGGTCGATCACTTTGGCGGCGAGCACCCTCACAGACAGAGTGCTTACTATGTAGAAGGCAACAATGTTCAGTTCGAATTTGTTGAATACTTATCAACGGTAGCCAATGAGCGAAATGATTACACCATTTAACTAAGATCGGCTGTCCTAATTATAAAAAAGCGCCAACTCTATTGGCGCTTTGATTGACTGCTATTTAACCCGACTATAGCTGTTCAAGCTTTGCGTAAGCGGTCACTAGCCATTTGATACCCTCACCATTAAAGGCAACCTGGACACGGCTTTGTGGACCACTACCTTCAAAGTTGATGATCGTCCCTTCACCAAACTTAGGATGCATTACTCGCGAACCTAAGCTAAAGCCAGTTTCATTGAAACTCTCTTTAACCACAGTTTGACTAAAGCGACCTGAGCTTGCCGGGCGGCTAACCTGCGCTTTCATTCGCACTTCATCTAGGCAAGTCTCTGGCAATTCGCGAATAAAACGGGAAGGCTTGTGGTACTTATCCTGTCCGTACAAACGGCGCATCTCGGCATAGGTGATGTAAAGTTTTTCCATCGCTCGCGTCATGCCGACATAGCAAAGACGGCGCTCCTCTTCCAATCGCCCAGCCTCTTCGGCCGACATCTGGCTTGGAAACATGCCTTCTTCAACACCGACCATAAACACAAGCGGAAACTCTAGACCTTTTGCACTGTGCAGTGTCATCAACTGAACGGCGTCTTCAAACTCATCAGCCTGTCCTTCACCCGCTTCTAGTGCTGCGTGAGTTAAAAAGGCAGTCAGCAGCGTCATCTCTTCTGCTTCTTCTGGCTTTTCAAACTGGCGCGTGGCCGTTACTAGCTCTTCCAAGTTCTCAATACGAGCCTTAGACTTCTCGCCTTTTTCTTGCTCATACATAGCAAACAAGCCTGAGTACTTGATGACATGGTCGGTCTGCTCATGCAATGACAGCTCGCAGGTATCATCTTCTAGAGCATTAACCAACTCAACAAAACGACTTAATGCCCCAGCGGCGCGGCCTGGCAACACTTGATTTTCGAGTAGGTGCAAACTCGCTTGCCACATGGTGCTGCCTTGGTCTCGCGCGGCAAAGCGAATTGTCTCTAAGGTTTTGTCACCTAAACCACGTGTGGGTGTATTCACCACGCGCTCAAATGCCGCATCATCATTGCGGTTCGCCATTAAACGCAGGTAGCTCAATGCATCTTTGATCTCTTGGCGCTCGAAGAAGCGCATGCCGCCGTAAATACGATAAGGTAACCCTGCTTGAATTAACGCTTCTTCAAGCACACGGGACTGAGCATTGTTTCGATAAAGCATTGCGGCATCATTAAGAGATCCACCTTTATCTTGCCATTCCTTTACCTTGTTGACCGCAAAGCGAGCTTCATCTAATTCGTTGTAAGCCGAGTAAACAGAAATGGGTTCACCTTCCACACCATCGGTCCACAACTCTTTGCCCATCCGCTCAGTGTTATTCGCAATCAAGGTATTCGAGGCTTCTAGTATGGTTTTGGTCGAGCGATAGTTCTGCTCAAGACGAATGGTATTAACGCTTGGGAATTCTCGGGTGAACTTCTCGATGTTCTCGATTTTTGCGCCGCGCCAACCGTAAATGGACTGATCATCATCGCCGACAATCATGACATGTGAATCCGGTCCGGCCATCATACGTAACCAAGCATACTGAATGTTGTTGGTATCTTGAAACTCGTCAACCAAGATATGCTTGAAGCGCGCTTGATAGTGCTCTCGAACAAACTTGTTATCACGCAGCAGCTCATGAGCACGGAGCAGAATTTCGGCAAAGTCGACTAAACCAGCGCGATCACACGCTTCTTGATAAGCGGTATAGAGTTGAAGATACGTTTTCGTCACCGGATCATGGTAAGCATCAATATGCTTGGGACGTAGTCCTTCATCTTTTTTGCCGTTGATCCACCAGCTCACCTGGCGCGCAGGCCACTGTTTCTCATCTAGATTTTGCGCCTTAATCAGGCGACGTAAAAGGCGCTGCTGATCGTCACTATCAATGATTTGAAAATCTTCTGGTAGCTTAGCATCAAGATAGTGAGCACGGAGAATACGATGACAAATGCCATGGAATGTACCGTTCCACATCCCTGAAGCGCTGCCCATCATTAACTCTTCAATACGTCCACGCATTTCTGCGGCCGCTTTATTGGTAAAGGTGACCGACATAATGGAGAACGGTGAGGCTTGCTCAACCGACATCAACCACGCGATACGATGCACTAGCACACGTGTTTTACCACTACCTGCGCCAGCTAAGACGAGTAAGTTTTCTAGTGGGGCGGCAACGGCTTCACGCTGCTTGTCATTTAGACCGTCGAGAAGTAATGAAGGATCCATTGGGGTGCTCAGCTACTGGTTATCTATACATGAAATGGCATTATACCCGAGTGTCCTCAAGATGCTAGGAGCAGAGATAAGCAACAGAATTTGCCTTCTTTTGTGCTTTTTCGCCAAACGATGGGGAAAAAACGAAAAATAGCTCATTGTTAAAAACGTGTTAAACCAATAAGTTACATAACCATCTCTAATAAAAACGCCATTTTCTATATTTTTTTTGAAAGTTTTCAGGTGGCTTTTCTATCCTTTTAATTAAGCAAGTTGATGAATTACTTCGCGATTCGCTTGCCCACATAAAGTAAAGGAATAAAGTCTGAGGAAAATACTATGAAAAAGTCTAATCTTGCTGTTACCGCCGCGGTTACTGGTTTAATTGCTCTTGGTGGCACAATGTTAACGGCTGCTCCAGCGGTCGCAGCAGAGAAAGAAAAATGCTACGGCGTTGCAAAAGCAGGCAAAAATGACTGTGCAACTAAAACCAGTTCATGTGCAGGGACATCAAAAGAAGATAACCAATCAGATGCTTTCGTAGTCGTACCAAAAGGTCTATGTGGCAAGCTAGCTGGTGGCAGCACTCAATCTTCATAATAAAATTTTAGGCGGCCAGAGGCTCAACCGGCCGCCTTACTTCTGCCGCTTCTAATTTCAAGGAATGCCCAGTGAATGCAGATCATTTTCATAATAAAGTCGGGGTAGGACTACGCTCACCTCATCTGGATTATTTTAGCCAACATAAACCCTCACTTTCGTGGCTTGAAGTCCATAGCGAAAACTACTTCCAGCCCTACTCTGCGGCGCGTCACACCCTACGTCAGCTCGCTAACGACTATCAGATTAGCTGTCATGGAATCGGTCTATCGCTAGGCAGTATTGAACGCGTCAATCGTCATCATCTTAAGCAGCTACAAAGCCTAATCGGTGAGTTAAACCCTTTTTTGGTTTCTGATCACTTAAGCTGGAGTGAAAATGGTGGTCACTACTTCAATGATCTTCTGCCCCTTCCCTATACGGAAGAAGCGCTCAACATATTTTGTCGCAATGTGCTTGAAGTTCAAGATACCTTACAGCGCTCGATACTGATCGAAAATCCTTCTAGCTATGTAAAGTTCAACCATTCAACCATTAATGAATGGGATTTTCTGACTGAGGTACAAAAGCGAACAGATTGCCGCTTACTGCTCGATCTAAATAATATTCATGTGTCCGCTTTTAATCACGGATTCGATAGCCATCATTATTTGAACTCAATCCCTGCCGAAACCGTGGATGAGATTCACTTGGCAGGTTTCACCATTAAGCAGCTCGATAAGGGTGAAGTGTGGATCGATACCCATAGCCGACCTGTCAGCAACGAGGTATGGCAGCTTTATCAATTCTGGCTAGAAAAGTACGGCGAAAGGCACACTCTGATTGAGTGGGATCTTGATATTCCACAACCAGAAGTTTTGCTCGCAGAAGCCTCTAAAGCCAGTGAGTACCTTAATCAATGGCAAACTGCTAAGAGGAAAGTGTCATGACGTCAAGCGCATTGCCTACTCTCAGCGAATTACAAAGTACATTTGCCAAAGCGCTGCACTACCAAGCCACAGGGGAAGAGTGCAATATTTGCAGTGATACCTTCAGTGCCGATGAAAGAATGCAGATTTATCGTAACAATTTCATCATTAGTCTCAGTGAGATATTGCAAGCAACCTATCCCATGCTGCATGCACTGTGGGGGGAAGAGTGTTTTGAACAAATCGCGCGTCAGCACGTACTCAACTATCCGCTAAAAACTGGCGATGTCAGCCACTATGGGGAGCATTTTGAGCAAACCATCAAGCACTTTTCTGCGGTTGTTGAAGCTGCGCCATATAGCTTAGAGGTCGCGCGTTATGAGTGGCATATCGACCTTGCCCAACAACTGAGCAATCAGATCAGCCTCGCTGACGATTTATTGCCATTGGCGCACCTGTCACGTATTCCAATTGAACAACAACCACAAATCCAATTACACCTAAAACCTGGTGTGATTGCATTTCAATCGTCTTATGCTGTGTTTTCGCTACAACAAGCGATCAACACTAACAACTTCGATAGTCTGGATTTAGAACAGGCAGAGCAAGGGATTATTGCTAGCTCGTTAGAAAGCGGAGTTTGGACTTTATCCCTACAGTCTGAACCCTACCAACTGCTCAGTTTCTTGCAGTCGGGTTGTATGCTCACTGAAATCCCACCGGCATTACTCGCTCATTTAGAATGCTTAACTCAGCATGACCTGCTGGCTGGTTTCTCTCTTGCCACATTAGAAGGATAACACTATGTCTAGCGCCATTAAAAATATGCTCGAGAGCTATGATAACTGGGTCGCCAAGTTACAACTCGGTTTTGTACCATTACTGCTGCTGTTTTGTCGACTTTGGGTAGCTTGGGTGTTTTTTAATTCAGGACTGACCAAGATTGCTTCATGGGACAGTACCCTATATCTATTTGAGTACGAGTATCAGGTACCCATTTTACCTTGGGAGTTAGCGGCTTATATGGGTACGGCAGCGGAGTTAATACTACCTGTATTCCTCGCCTTAGGGTTAATTACTCGCCCAATGGCGGCGATCCTGTTTGTGTTTAACATTATCGCTGTCGTCTCTTACCCTGTACTGTGGGAAAAAGGCTTTTATGACCACCAGCTATGGGGGTTAATGATCCTGATTGTGGTGGTCTGGGGAGCTGGCCCGCTTTCGGCCGATAAGCTACTACGCAGTAAACTGAGTTAGTCTTCTGAAGTTAAGTCTTCTTTGACTGAGTTCACCGCATCTCGTGATGCATGACCAATTGCTTTGGTTGTATCACGGGTTGCGTGACCAATTGCAGTGGTGGTATCACGAGTCGCTTCTCCGATTGCTGTACCAGCATCTATTAATTCTGCACACCCTGAAACCGCTAATACCAGCCCAGCACCAAGTAAAAAATTCTTCGAAAACATACAACCTCCATGCAATTGATATCGAGCATAATAACAAAAACCGCCCCTCTACATCATAGGGGCGGTTTAGAATTGATTAAACTCTGACTTTAGGTTTTTAAGCAGTAATACCTGAGTGACGCAATAATGCATCAATCTGTGGCTCACGACCACGGAAGCGTTTAAACAGCTCCATCGGCTCTTCACTGCCCCCCATTTCAAGAATGTTGTTCAAGAAGCTCTGGCCCGTTTCTGTGTTGAAAATACCTTCTTCTTCAAAACGAGAGAAAGCATCAGAAGAGAGAACTTCTGCCCATAAATAACTGTAATAGCCTGCGCTGTAGCCACCCGCAAAGATATGGCTAAAGCTATGCGAGAAACGGTTCCATTCAAGGCTTGGCAATACCGCCACTTTTGATTTCACCTCGGCTAACGTTTCTAGCACTCGCGGACCTAGTTCTGGGTCAAACTCAGTGTGCAGAGTAAAGTCAAACAGACCAAACTCCAACTGACGCAAGATAAACATCGCCGATTGGAAATTTTTCGCTGCTAACATCTTCTCTAGCATTGCTTTAGGTAATGGTTCACCTGTCTCAAAGTGACCAGAGATAAATGCTAATGCCTGTTCTTCCCAGCACCAGTTCTCAAGGAACTGACTTGGCAACTCAACGGCATCCCACGGCACACCGTTGATACCCGATACGGCACCAGTTTCAACCTGAGTCAACATATGATGAATACCATGCCCGAACTCGTGGAACAAAGTCACCACTTCATCATGAGTAAACAGCGCTGGTTTATCTCCGATTGGGCGATTAAAGTTACAGGTTAAGTACGCCACTGGCGTTTGCAATTCACCACTGGCATTGATACGACGTACACGGCACTCATCCATCCAGGCGCCGCCACGTTTATGTTCGCGAGCATATAAGTCAAGGTAGAAGCTACCACGAAGGTGATTGTCGCCATCAAAAATATCAAAGAAGCGCACCGACTCATGCCAAGTGTCCACGCCTTCGCGCTCTTTCACCGTCATACCAAATACGCGCTTTAGCACTTCGAACAAACCACTGACCGCTTTTGCTTCCGGGAAGTAAGGGCGTAGCTCTTCGTCAGAGATTTGAAATAGGTGCTGTTTTTGTTTCTCACTGTAGTAAGCAATGTCCCACAGGTTAAGCGCTTCAACACCGAACTCACTCTTGGCAAACTGACGCAGCCCTTCTACTTCTCGCTCACCTTGTGGTCTAGCTTTAGTCGCTAAATCATTCAAGAAACTCAAAACTTGAGCAGGGTTCTCTGCCATTTTAGTTGCTAAGGACTTTTCACTGTATGTGTTAAAGCCCAACAAGCGAGCAATTTCAAAGCGCAGTTTTAACTGCTCATTGATAATCTCGGTATTGTCCCACTCACCTGCTTTCGGCCCGCGATCCGACGCGCGTGTCACATACGCTTCATAAAGCTCCTTGCGTAGCGCTTGGTTATCACAGTAAGTCATCACTGGCAGGTAAGAAGGAATATCTAACGTCAGCAAGTAGCCATCAAGCTCTTTCGCTTCTGCTGCCGCTTTTGCCGCTGCCAGAGCAGATTCAGGCATACCTGCCAACTGTTGCTCGTCTGCCACATGCTTTGTCCAACCCATTGTCGCATCAAGCACGTTGTTAGAAAATTTTGAACCAAGCTCAGACATACGCTTGCTGATTTCACCATAGCGATGTTGTTCATCGGCTGGTAAGCCAATACCTGACAGTTCAAAGTCACGCAGTGAATCAGTGATGGTTTTCTTTTGCGCTTGTGTCAGAGAGGCAAACTCTTGACTGGCTTTGATCGCCTTGTAAGCCTCAAACAAACCTTTATGCTGACCAACCCAAGTACCATACTCAGATAGCAGAGGTAGGCAGCTTTCGTATGCTTCACGCAGCTCATCGCTGTTGACCACCGAGTTCATGTGGCTGACTGGTGACCAAAGACGGCTTAAGTGATCATCCACTTCTTCAATTGGCGCAACCACATTTTCCCAAGTCGGTTGAGTGTTACCCTCTAGCACTTTATCGATTTTGGCGCGGCATTCTGCAATCGCCTGTTCAACCGCTGGCTTAACATGTTCCGGTTTAATCTGAGAAAATGGAGGCAAATCGGTAAAGCTAAGAAGTGGATTAGACATAAATCATTCCTTTTATTGGCAAGCGAACTGACGGGTTCGTCTAGTAAGTATATTCAACGTCTTATAGATTAAATATAGGTGGCGTCATCATTTTTCAATAGAGGAGAGCCGCTAAGTTGTTGCTAAATGCGAGCATCCCAAAGCCACTGAGTATATAATCGGCTCATCGTTCGTCCTAACTTCAATATGGTTTAAAGGCCATTTCGAGAGTGTCATTTTGTTAAGTTATCGCCACAGTTTTCACGCCGGCAACCACGCTGACGTGATTAAACATATCGTTCAAAGTCTTATTCTTAACTCACTAAAGCAGAAAGAGAAGCCATTTGTTTATCACGACACCCACTCTGGTGTCGGACGCTATGACTTAACTCACGAGTGGTCAGAGAAAACCAGTGAATACAAACAAGGTATTGCTCGAGTTTGGCAACAAAATGATATACCAGAAGAGATCCAAAGCTACTTGGAGGCGATCAAAACGCTTAACAATGGTGATTCACTGCGTTACTACCCTGGCTCTCCTCGCGTAGCACGTGCCCACTTACGCCAGCAAGATCGCATGGTTCTAACCGAGCTACACCCAGCCGACCATCCATTACTTGAACAAGAGTTTCACCGTGACCGCCAAGTCAGCATCTACAAAGAAGATGGCTTTAAGCGCCTTAAAGCAAGCTTGCCACCAAAAGAGCGCCGTGGCTTGGTATTGATTGATCCTCCCTACGAGTTAGCCAAAGAGTATCGTGATGTGGTTCAGGCGATTTACCAAAGTTATAAGCGTTGGGCGACCGGTATCTATGCAATTTGGTACCCCGTGGTCAATCGCTGTGACATCGAAGATATGATTGATGGTTTACAAGGTTTGGGGATTCGCAAGATTTTGCAGATCGAACTCGGTGTCGCGCCAGACACCAACGAACGTGGTATGACAGCATCAGGCATGATAGTGATCAATCCGCCTTGGAAGCTAGAAGGCCAAATGAACGAAATATTGCCATTCTTGAAAGAAGCAATTGCGCCGGCAACCGGTCACTATAAAGTGGAGTGGATTGTTCCTGAATAATCAGCTCGAAAGCAGGGTAGAAAAAAACGCTCTGCTTTATCGCTATTTGTCATAACCAAACTCGCTTTTTCTCATTGGGAAATCAATTCGAGTCGATTTATGATAGTAAACAAGGACAGCAGTCAGTATCGGCTTGAGTTTAATTAAATTCACCCCGATATACTCAATACGCAATTATTAAATTTATAAGCTCGGAGAAAGTCATGGCGACTCATTTTGATTACATCTGTATCGGCGGCGGCTCAGGCGGTATCGCGTCAGCAAACCGCGCGGCTATGTACGGCGCTAAAGTTGCACTTATCGAAGCTCAAGACCTAGGCGGCACCTGTGTAAACGTAGGCTGCGTACCGAAGAAGGTCATGTGGCACGGTGCTCAGATTGCAGATGCAATGAACCTATACGCAGAAGATTACGGCTTTGACATCGACGTTAAAGGCTTTGATTGGAGCAAACTCGTAGAGAGTCGTCAGGCTTACATTGGCCGTATTCACCAATCTTACGATCGCGTACTTGGCAACAATAAAGTGAATGTCATCAAAGGCTTTGCGAAGTTTGTTGACGAGAAAACGGTCGAAGTAAATGGTGAACATTACACAGCTGACCACATCCTAATCGCAGTAGGTGGACGCCCAACTATTCCAAACATTCCAGGTGCAGAATATGGCATCGACTCGAATGGTTTTTTCGATCTAGAAGAGCAACCAAATCGCGTAGCGGTTATCGGTGCGGGCTACATCGCAGTAGAAATTGCAGGCGTACTGAATGCACTTGGCACTGAAACGCACCTTTACGTACGCAAAGAATCACCACTACGTAGCTTTGATCCAATGATCATCGAAACGCTGGTTGAAGTAATGGAAGCGGAAGGACCTAAACTGCATACTCACTCCATTCCAAAACAAGTCGTGAAAGAAGCAGACGGCAGCCTGACTCTGCACCTAGAGAACGGCAACACGCAAAACGTTGACCAACTCATCTGGGCTATCGGTCGTCACCCAGCAACTGACGCGATCAACCTAGCTTCAACAGGCGTAGAAACCAACGACCGCGGTTACATCAAGGTTGATGAATTCCAAGCGACTAACGTTCCTGGTATCTACTGTGCTGGCGACATCATGGAAGGCGGTATCGAACTCACACCTGTTGCAGTTAAAGCAGGTCGTCAGTTATCTGAGCGCCTGTTCAACAACAAGCCAAATGCGAAGATGGACTACAACCTAGTCCCTACTGTGGTATTTAGCCATCCACCAATCGGTACCATTGGTCTAACGACGCAAGAAGCAGAAGAGAAGTACGGCAAAGACAATGTGAAAGTTTACACATCTGGCTTTACAGCGATGTACACCGCCGTTACTAAGCACCGTCAGCCATGTAAGATGAAATTGGTCTGTGCTGGTGAAGAAGAAACGGTTGTGGGCCTACACGGCATCGGCTTCACCGTCGATGAAATGATTCAAGGCTTCGGCGTCGCAATGAAGATGGGCGCAACTAAAGCAGACTTCGACTCTGTGGTTGCCATTCACCCTACTGGCTCAGAAGAGTTTGTTACTATGCGTTAATCGCTGATGTGCGACGTTAAACATAAAAAGCAGACCTTGTGTCTGCTTTTTGTTTGCCAGTTAAAAGCCGACCAAAGTCACTTTCCCTTGTAGTGAGTCTTTAAGCTGACAAGTAAAATCCACCCGCTTATCCGCGTCTTTATCGTATAAGGTTTTCAACTTATCAAACGCACTAGGAACAAAGCTGATGTTTTTTAAGCGCAGGCTTTTACGAGTTTGACTGTCCAAAAATGCCAAAGCAGAGCGGTCGAGTACTTGATGACAGGCATCTAACACTCCTTTACTCGCTAGCTTACTTTGAATTACTTGCTGAATATCCGCTTTAGAGATTGACGAACTCGACTGAGCAAAAACGCAAATTGCGTGAAGGTCGAGTATCGCCACTGCGCGCGGCCTCTGAGTTGCGGTGTCTTCATAAACCGCTAACAGGCAGGGAATTTTACTCTCATCGAATAATTGTGGGGCAATATTATTGAGGGTTAAGCTATTGCCTAGCTCTCTTTGAAGTAGTTTCTCTAGTTGTGACAGCTTAGGTAACGCTAACTCTTTTTGCACTTCAGTGATTGAGTCGAGCGTTTTCTTACTTTCTTCGACACCCTGAACCAAAGGCAGTAAGTAGCGATGTAATTCACTGTCTTCAAACGGCTTAGTGAGCACAAAACTAGCACCTGCCGCCTGAGCTTGTTTTATTTGGTTCTGGTCATCAACGGTGGTAATCATACCCACTTTAATTCCTGCGCCGAGTTTCATTAGCTCCTCGGTTAACGTCAGCCCTGTCATATCCGGCATATACCAGTCCGTTAACACTATCTCTGGATGCCATTCTTTAGCCAATTCCAATGCCTTAGTTGCGCTACAGGTTTTCTCAATCGATAAACGACAATAACCAAAGCTCTCTAAGCCCCGCCTGACAATCTCTAATGTCGCCTTACTGTCATCCACAATCAAAATTTTCACGGGTCGCCATCACCTCCTGCACTGAACTGTCTAAATTATAGGCACATTTTTCACTGGCAACTAAACTTACAGACGATGAATGTCCCAACTTGCGTATTTGATAGATGGAATTAGTGCCAATTTTAACCCTAGAAAACCTGATAGCCCTCGCCGTAGACTTTGGACTACTTATCCTTTTGGTGTGGTTCGTGATTTTACTTTTGATTCTGCGCGAGTTTCGTCAGTTTGCTCGACAAGTGGTCAGCGGCCGCGATATGGACAGAAATACATACGAGCTATGCCAACAGTCTGTCGACAAAGCCCTAAGCTATACCGCAGATAATAGCGATACTCTTAATGACCTGATTATTATTCAGCAAGCGTTGGAAAGTCAGGTATCTCAGATCAAAGCCGCCAAAGGTGAGCTTAGCGCACAAGAGCAAGAGTCGATTGATGAGCTGAACCAAAAACTAAATAAATCTCATCGCCTGATAAAGAAGTTGAAAGGTGATTTAGATAAAAGCGTTAAAGGTCTAAGAAATGCCAAAAACCGCCTGCTCAAACAAACTGATACAGTAGAGAGCTTACAGCTAGAAAAAGATCAGCTAGAAAAACAGTTTGAGCAACTTGAGCAAGAATACATTCAGATAAGCGAATCTGGCGGTACAGCAAACTTAGCCAAAGAGTTCAAACAAGAAAAACAACAACTGCTTGACCAAATAGAAGGGTATAAGCAGAAGCTAGAGTCACAGGGTGATACATCAGACTTAGCGGAAGAACTTGAAGCCTCTAAACAGCAACTACACCATATGACGAAAGAAAAAGACTTTGTCGAGAAGAAGTACTTAGAATTGTTGCAAGAAGCAGAGCAAAAAAGTCAGTAGCTCGTGACTACTGACTTCCTATGCTATTTCACACACATCACATTCAACAGTGAGGTACCTTTAAGTTTGTTGGTTTTACCACTGGTAAATAGGCCTGATTTCTCTGCGCCCCAATACGGTAAATGCATCGGCCATTTGTCTTTCTGCATCACGTTAGAATCAAGCAATGCTTTCCACTCGCTAGAAGTCGCTAAGCGCATTCCCATGCGATAACAGGTCTTATAAGCACCTTCATAATTGAGCCTGTTCCAAGGTAACTCATGCTCCATATAGAACTGATCATCACTAAACATGGTGTAGGGCACCTTGTATTCGACACCAGACACCGTCGCAGTTAAGCGAATTGAGACATCAGATTGACGTTTTTTCGGCTCTTGAGCCATAGATTTAATGGCTGCAGGTTCGGGTTTCGCTTTCACTGGTGCGGGAATCACTGTTGTCGACTGCTGCGATGTTACGGCCGGTTTAGACTTTGGCTGAGCTTTAGTTTTTGGCTTGGCCACCGCCTTCACAGGAGCCCCCTTGACCACTTCTCGGACAAAGGCCTCTTTATAGCCTGGCTCGGTTTTAACTTTAGCCAGATCTGCTTTCGCCTGAGAGTAGTCTTTATATGGACCAATAAGACAACGGTAAGCTTTTGCTTCAGGTTTCGCCCAGACATCGGTCGATATATGCTGGTAGAGTTTTTTTGCCTTTGGCAGAGACAAAGGTTTGCTAAACACCCCACACTGAATCCAAAATGTGGATTCGGTGCCACGCGGTTGAGATTTGCCCCATAATCCTTTACCAACTGGGCACGATTTATCTAACAGCGGCAACTCATTGGTTGATGCCTGAGTTGCATCGCATAAAAATTCTTCAGCAAGCGTTGGGGCTGACAAAGCGGGCAAGGCTAATGCTGCAACAAGGCTCCAACACTTCAAAAAAGTTTGTTTAGGCTTTGAGGCCATATTGATATCCATACTCTATAAACGTAACTTCGAGTTCATCCATCTACGTGGATCACTATAGTGACTTTCTTGACGGTTCACTGCCCTGAAAATGAGAATGCAAAAAAAGAGCCGTAATTATTTACGGCTCTTAGTTTAGATAGGTTTTTATAGTCAAATCTTAGGCTTGGATCACCCTTTGTAGATTTTGGGGTTAAATACATCACGTAACCAGTCACCAAGCAGGTTGATAACCAAAACCAGTGTCACTAGAACGATACCTGGGAACGCTGTGATCCACCATGCGCCAGAGAAAATGTAGTTAAAGCCAATACTGATCAGAGCGCCTAAAGAGGGCTGGTCTACCGGTAAGCCCAAACCTAGGAAAGAAAGTGCCGCTTCCGACATAATGGCATTTGCCACCTGTACCGTTGAAATAACCAAGATTGGTGATAGACAGTTCGGCAAAATGTGGCGGAACATGATACGTGGTGCTTTAAAGCCCATGACACGTGCCGCTTCTACATACTCTTTCTTTTTCTCTGCCAACACTGAAGCACGGATTGTACGTGCGTACTGTGGCCACTCCGCCACACCAATGATCACGACCAGCATGACAACCGCATATTGGCTGTAAAAATCACTACCAAAACTGGCCTTAAAGATTGCCGAGACAATGATTGCCACCATCATGGTAGAGAACGATAACTGAACGTCAGCAAAACGCATCAGGAAGCTATCAATACGACCGCCAAAGTAACCCGCCGAAAGACCAATCACAATCCCAAGCACTAGCTGTAAACCAACCGCTAAAAAGCCAATAGTCAGAGATAGGCGCGAGCCGTAAAGAATAGTCGAAAGAATATCTCGACCTTGTTCATCAGTGCCTAAAAGAAAGTTCTCATCGCCATCTTCCATCCACGCAGGTGGAAGCTCTGAGTCCATAATATCAATCGACGATAGATCATAGGGATCTGTCGGTGAAATCAGTGGTGCGGCGAGAGCCATCACCAAAAACAACATAAACACCGTAAAGCTCGCCATTGCGACCTTATCACGCTTGAAGTAGTACAAGAAATCCGATTGTTTAAATCGCTCCCAGCGTGAAGGAGCTGCTGCAATTTGAGTCATGATTAAGCTCCTTTACCTGTTAAATTCACGGTCGGGTTGATGATGCCGTATAGCAAGTCAACAATCGTGTTAGTGACAACAAAAATCAGACCCACAAAAATAACGTAAGCAGTGATTAATGGCGTATCTACCCGGTTGATTGCTTCAAGGAAAAGGAAGCCTGTCCCCGGCCACTGGAAAACAGTTTCGGTCAAAATGGTATAAGCAACCATAGTACCGATTTGCACACCACCAACAGTTAGAACAGGAAGCATGGTGTTTTTCAGAGCGTGCTGGTAATAGATTTTATTTAGAGCAAGGCCTTTCGCTTTACCAAATTTAATGTATTCCGAGCTAAGTACTTCAAGCATCTCTGAACGGACCAAGCGAATAAATAGCGGTAACATGATCGACGCGAGCGCAATGCAAGGTAAAACCAGGTGAGCTAAGCCATCTAAGGTGAAATAACCGGATTCCCAACCAAGCAAATTGGCGGTTTCACCACGCCCATAGGACGGTAGCCAACCTAGTTCTATTGAGAACACATACATCAACATGATCGCAGTTAAGAAAACAGGAATCGAGATACCGATACTACTGCCAGCCATCACTAGCTTAGTAAAGAAGCTTTTTGGGTGAATGGCGGAGTAGACACCTAGTGGAATTGAGCAAAAGACAATAATAAGTGTCGCGCCAAATACCAGCTCCAGCGTTGCCACCAATTTATCGAGAATCACTTCTACCGCTGGGCGTTTGAAGAAGTAAGAAGTACCTAAATCACCTTGTAGCGCGTTGCCAACAAAGCGAGTGTATTTTGTAATGAAGGGATCATTCAAACCTAGTTCATCGCGCAAAGCTTGGCGCTCTGATTCAGAAACCGACTGACCAACAAGCTCACGCAATGGATCGCCGAGGTTATCCTGAATGGCAAACGCCACTAAACTGATCACAAACATCACTATCAGTGCCTGAAACAGGCGCTTGACCAGAAACGAAAACATTCCTTGCCCCTTTAACTTTCCATAGATTTCAGTCTTAAAAATGGCACTTAACCCGACTGAAACAAAGCTAAGTACCAAAAATTGACCAAGCACTCACCTCTGTGAGCACTTGGTCTAGATCTCTAATGATTATTTAACCACTAGATCACCGAAGTATGGGAAGTTCATACCGTTGATGATTGGACCAATCTCAACATTACCTTTCGCTGCCCATGAAGGATCTTGCCAATGTAGTGGAACGAATGCCGCTTCATTGTAAAGAATCTCTTCCACTTTCTTCAGTGCTTCACTACGCTTAGCTAGATCAGTCATCTTGTTGGTCTCTTCGATCAACTTATCCACTTCAGCGTTTGAGTAGTGACCACAGTTGTACTGACCTTTACCTGTTTCCGCATTACGCGTCATGGCTAGGAACTCAGTGAAGTTACCTGAATCTTCTGTATCTGGGTGCCAACCAATCATTAACATGTCTGCTGCACACTTATCGAATTCAGGCCAGTACTGAGCTTTAGGCATCGTCTTAAGGTCAACCTTGATGCCGATCTTAGAAAGCATTGCCGCTGAAGCCTGAGCGATCTTGTCATCGTTCACGTAGCGGTTGTTTGGTGCCATCATAGTTAGCGTGAAGCCTTTCTCGTAACCCGCTTCTTTCATCAAAGCTTTCGCTTTCTTAAGGTCGTAGCGAGGCTTCAAATCATCGTTATAACCAACAAAACCAACAGGGCTCTGTTGTCCGGCCGCTGTTGCCGCACCCTTCATTACCTTCTTAGTAATACCTTCGTTGTTGATTGCGTAAGTAATTGCTTGACGAACACGCACATCTTTCAGAGCTGGGTTGCTGTTTTGGTTCATTTGGAACGTAATGACACGTGTACCTGGCATAGTGTAAAGATCTACGCTATCGGCTTTCTTGATACGCTTATAGTCGTTAGGTGCAACTGGTGCAATCATGTCTACGTCACCGGAAAGAAGCGCAGCAACGCGAGTCGCATCTTCTTTAATTGGTACTAGCGTTAACTTATCAACGTTACCACCCGAAGCGTTGTCCCAGTAATCATTGAAACGCTCAAACGTTACTTTTACGCCTTGCTCACGCTGTGTGATGATGAAAGGCCCCGTACCAGATACGTTTGTCGATGCGAAAGAGTTACCGTGCTTAACCAGCTCAGCTTTATCTTTGCCGTCTGCTGTTTTACCTGAGTAGAACTTGCTATCCATTGGGAATAGGTAAGTCATTACGTTTTCTACTAGTGGGTAAACGCCATCAGTTTTTACTTCAACTTCGTAGTCACCAACTTTAGTGATCGAAACGATAGGGCCGAAGATGCCTTTAAAGTCAGGTGAATTTTTCAGGCGGTTGAATGTCCAAACAACGTCATCTGCGCTAAGTGTGTTACCCGAATGGAACTTCACACCTTGGCGAATATTGAAATGCATCGTTTCGCCGTCGATACGCTCCCAAGACTCAGCCAAGCGAGGTTCAAATTCCATCTTCTGGTTAAAGCGAATAAGCGGATCAAATACCATGTGAGACATTTGCAGTGTGCCGCCAGACAGTTGCTCATGCGGGTCAAGTGACACAGGGTCAGCATCATAAGCGACGGTAATATCTGCTGCTGCTGCACCAAAGCTAAGGCCAGCTGCCATTAAAGCCACCACTAGTTTGCTTTTCATGGTTTTCATTGCATAACTCCTTATGCGGGATTTTCTATCCCTAGTTGTTGTGTTTGCTTCTGTTTGTTGCCCGTCCAAACGGGAAAAATCGACGACTTACGCCGTTTTTACTTCTTCTCTTAAGCCCGTAAATTCAGGCATTAAAGAAATCAGTTGTTTACTGTATTCGTGTTGAGGTGATCTAAACAGCTGCTCGGTGGGGGCTACCTCTAGTAGTGTTCCCATTTGCATCACCCCCACACGGTCGCACATCTGGCGAATAACGGGTAAATCGTGACTGATAAACAGCATGGTTAGATTTAGCTCATCTTGTAAATCTTTAAGTAGGTTAAGAATCTGCGCTTGCACCGACACATCTAATGCCGAAGTCGGTTCATCACAGATCAGCAGACGAGGTCGCGTTGCCAAAGCACGTGCAATCGAAATACGCTGACGTTGTCCACCTGAGAACTCGTGTGGGTATTTGACCCCTGCCATTTTGCCCAGACCAACATGATCAAGCAGATCGTTGACGATCTGTCTGGTTTCCGTTTCGTTATTAGTTAACTTATGGAATCGGATTGGTTCCGCAATGATGTCGAAAATTTTCATTCGCGGGTTCATCGAGGTGTATGGGTTTTGGAAAACCATCTGCATCTGGCGACGCAGCGGGCGACGCTCTTTCTCTGATTTCAAAGAGGTCAGGTCAATACCTTCAAAGGTCACCTTGCCAGAATTCGGTGTGTACAATCCAGCAATCACTCGCGCAATAGTCGATTTGCCAGAGCCCGACTCTCCTACCAAACCGAACGTCTCACCTTCGAATACTTCAAAGCTCACATTGTTAGAAGCTTGAACATATTCACGGCGACTTTCGAAAAGGGAATCTTTAGTGATAAAGCGTAGATTGACGTTTTCTACATTTAGCAGTGAGCCAGTGTACTCTCGGTGGTCTTGGCTTTGACCTAACCAATGGCTCTTAACATCAAGCGGCTCCATCTCGTGCGCTTCTTCGATGTAACTCACTAGCGGGAAGCGAGCCAGCTTCATATCGGATCGCGGAACAGCAGAAATCAAGCTGCGCGTGTATGAGTGGTCTGGGTCACCAAGTACCTTAGCGGTATGGCCAAACTCAACTAAATCACCGCGATACATTACCGCCACGCGATCCGTTACGTTAGAAACCACCCCCATATCGTGGGTTACCAACATACAACCAACGTTATTCTGAATACATAACTCACGGATTAAGCTCAGGATTTGGTCTTGAATAGACACATCTAGCGCTGTGGTCGGTTCATCGGCAATAATAAGATCCGGTTCACCGGCCAGAGCAATCGCGATAACGACACGTTGGCGCATACCACCAGAAAACTGATGCGGATACTGCTTTAGGCGATTTTCTGGTTGAGGAATCCCAACCTGTTGCATTAAAGAGAGAGCGCGTTGATACGCCTGTTCATCAGAAACCTTCATGTTGGCATGAATGGTTTCTTTAAGTTGCTGTTCAACGGTAAAAAGCGGATTTAGAGAGGTCATTGGGTCTTGGAAAATAAACCCAATCTTAGAGCCTCGTACGCTGCGCATTTGCTCTGGCGTTAACCCAGAGATTTGCTCACCATCTAGATAAACATCACCACTTGCGATGCGACCAGGAGGGCTGAGAAGATCAATAACCGCATTACCAACGGTCGACTTACCTGCACCAGATTCGCCAACAACGCCGACGATCTCTCCACGTTCAATATTGAAGGAGAGTGATTTAACTGCGGCATGAACACCATGACGCGAAGGGTACTCTATTCGAAGATTTTTAACTTCTAAAAGTGACATTACCAGACCTCTACTGCTTCGGCAGCTTTCTGCCCTGTCTGAAAAGTGAATCCATTCGAACCAGAATATCATTCTGGCAAATTACAAGGTCATCAATTTGGCAAAAAATTCACAGAAAAGCAACAAAGATAGGATAAAAAGTCGAGATCGTACAAAAACCAAGCAGCATAGCAAAATAAATATGCACTACAGCTATATCTTCCATTGGTCATACCTGCTCGTAAAACACCGCCAGGAGCAGTAAAAATGCTACTCTTTGGTTATTTAACATGGCATTTAGTTATAACGCCCAAACGAATAACCATTCAACAAAAACACCACTTTCAACATTAACAAATTTAAAACATAAGTCCGAATTTTTTTCATATGCTAGTTTTTTAAGCCAGTTTTTTCAATCAAACTGGAATTAAAATAAGGTAAGAGCAAGCTAAGTTAAATCTATTAACTACGATTTTTATTACCTTACTAAAGCTAGTTAATGCTTAAGTATGAGTTAACACCAAAGAGACTCCTTACTCCCTCATTCTTCGGTCTAAGGAATGACAAATCTTTCTCTTGTAGGACGAAGTCCATTCCCGACTCTCGCGGGCGTAGCCCGATCTCGTAGCAAAGCGTTCCAGATTTCCTAAATGCAAAAAGCCCTAGTCTTTCGACTAGGGCTTCAATAGTGATTCGGTGAAGAGCCAATCTTTGAACATCAGACGAACCCCACTTTGGATTCGAATAAAATTCCAAATACTAGAAAGTAAAAAAGCCGTAGCATTTCTGCTACGGCTTTTCTAAGAGTGATCGGTGAAGAGACATTCCTTGAACATCAGACGAACCCCACTCTGGGTTCAAACTGTATAAATCACAGAAAGTAAAAAGCCCTAGTCTTTCGACTAGGGCTTCAATAGTGGTCGGTGAAGAGGGATTCGAACCCCCGACCCTCTGGTCCCAAACCAGATGCGCTACCAAGCTGCGCTATTCACCGAGTTGTGTTTTGTACTGATTAATCAGTACAGGAAACCTAAGTTACCTTGATAAATGGGGTGGCTAACGGGACTTGAACCCGCGACAACTGGAATCACAATCCAGGGCTCTACCAACTGAGCTATAGCCACCACTGGCTTTGCCTTTGTTTACCGCTGTTAGCGTTAAACTAAATAGTGGTCGGTGAAGAGGGATTCGAACCCCCGACCCTCTGGTCCCAAACCAGATGCGCTACCAAGCTGCGCTATTCACCGACAAGTTATTTTTTTACTTGGTCTACGTTATAGAGGGTTGACCCTCTGGCCCGCTTATTCCAAGAGCCGAGATGCGTAACAAACAACGCGATTCACCGACTTGTGTTTTGTTCCGATATACATCCGAACAGGAAACCTAAGTTACCCCAATAAATGGGGTGGCTAACGGGACTTGAACCCGCGACAACTGGAATCACAATCCAGGGCTCTACCAACTGAGCTATAGCCACCACTGAAATTTTTACCGATATACCTTTAGGCGAATGGCACGCCCGAAAGGATTCGAACCTTCGACCTTTGGCTCCGGAGGCCAACGCTCTATCCAACTGAGCTACGGGCGCATGCCCTATCGGCGGAGTGGAATAATACGTATATCACACTATGCCGTCTAGTACTTTTTCAACTTTTTTTATCGTTTGGTGCCTTTTTCGGCAATTAAAGTGTGATAAACCCCTATTTCCCATTAGATACCCCCCTGAAAGCAGGTAACTTGTTGTTTATTGCAACAAGTTAACAGGATATAATCACCCATTATTTACATTGATTTAACAGCTAACTGCGTTTTTTGCACGGTATGCTTGTTGATCAAGCCACACTCTAATAATGGGTAAGCACGAACTTACCTTCAGGAATGTAAAGTGAGTTTAATGGATATGTCTCGAAAAATGTTAACCGCTTTGGTCGCTGCGATCACTTTTTCTAGCGCCACTTTTGCAGCGAATGTAAGCCAAGAAGAATATGATGCAATTGCAGAACGTATTAAGCCTGTTGGTGATGTTTACCTAGCAGGTGCTGAGCCTGTGAAAGCTGAGCCAACCGGTCCACGCGATGGTGCGGCGGTTTACGGTACTTTCTGTATTGCTTGTCACGCATCAGGTGTCAGCGGCGCTCCGAAAACCGGTGATGCTGGCGACTGGGCACCGCGCATCGCACAGGGGCATGATGTGCTAAAAGATCATGCAATCAATGGTTTCAATGCGATGCCAGCAAAAGGTTCATGTATGGACTGTTCTGATGATGAAATCGTCGCAGCGATCGACCATATGATTGAAGGACTATAAGTCCCTTCTATTTATATAGAGAAAAGGCTTGGTTGTTCACCAAGCCTTTTTAGTATCTGCCACTCTATTACTTCTTATTGAACATCGATCTTAAGTTCGCAATATGTGCTTGGCCCTTCGCCATTCGTTCTTCCTGAGTCACTGGCTTCTTCACTTGTTCCCATTCCACATCGTCAAATGGCAGCTCATCAAGAAAACGGCTTTGCGTTGGTTTAATCAGTTCACCAAACTGGCGGCGCTCTTTACACATAGTAAAAGTCAGTTCACGTTGAGCGCGAGTAATGCCTACATACATTAACCGGCGCTCTTCTTCGACGTTCTCTTCATCAATACTGGTTTGGTGGGGCAAAATGCCCTCTTCGGAGCCGATCAAGTAGACATATGGGAACTCCAAACCTTTGGAAGCATGCAGTGTCATCAATTGAACCGCGTCACTATCATCATCTTCTTCGCCTCGCTCCATCATGTCACGCAGTGTCAGGCGCTGAACCACTTCTTTAATGCTCTTTTCTTCTTGGTCATAGTTGTCACCTTCAAGATCGGCCACGATCCAAGAATAAAGGTCAGACACATTCTTCATGCGCATTTCCGCCGCTTTTGGGCTAGCAGAGGTTTCGTATAACCAATCTTCATAGTTGATATCACGCACTAATGAGCGCACCGCTTCAACCGTATCACCACGCTCTGCTTGATCGGCAATTTTAACCAACCATGCCGTAAATCGACGTAAGTTCTCCAACCCACGACCACTTAATGACTGCTCCAAGCCAAGTTCAAAACTGGCTTCAAATAGGCTTTTGCCACGCATATTGGCGTAACTACCCAATTTTTCCAACGTTACTGGGCCAATTTCACGTCTTGGCGTATTCACAATACGTAGAAATGCGTTGTCATCGTCTGGGTTCACCAAGACACGTAAATACGCCATGATATCTTTGATTTCAGCGCGAGCGAAAAACGAGGTACCACCGGATAATTTGTATGGCACTCGGTTTTGCATCAAAGACTTTTCAATCAAGCGCGATTGGTGGTTGCCACGATACAAAATCGCATAATCTTTATATTCAGTGCGATTAAGGAATTTGTGCGCAATAAGCTCCCCCGTCACACGCTCTGCTTCATGCTCTTCATTTTTTGCCAGCAGAACTTTGAGCTTTTCACCATCAGGAATTTCTGAAAACAGCGACTTTTCGTACACGTGTGGGTTGTTCGCAATAAGGATATTGGCAGCACGCAAGATGCGACTGGTTGAGCGATAGTTTTGCTCAAGCTTTATCAGACGCAGATTTGGGTAGTCCTCACCCAGCAACACCAAGTTCTGCGGCTTTGCTCCGCGCCAAGAGTAGATTGACTGATCATCATCCCCTACCACTGTTAACCGGCCTCGTTCACCGACAATCAGTTTAACTAAATCGTATTGGCTGGTGTTGGTATCTTGGTATTCATCGACAAGTAGATAACGAATACGATTTTGCCATCGCTGACGAACTTCCTCGTTAGTACGCAGTAGAAGAACAGGTAAAGAGATTAAATCATCGAAGTCGAGCGCGTTATACGCTTTCATCTGCTTTTGGTACATCTCAAAACAGAAAGCAAACAATTGTTGTTGCTCTCCTTTGGCCTGCGCTTTCGCTTGCTCAGGGGTGAGCATGTCGTTTTTCCAATTAGAAATGGTACTAAGTAATTGGCGCAGTAAGTCTTTGTCACCATCGAGCTGTTTTTCTGTCAGTTCCTTAAGCAATGCCATCTGGTCTTGATCATCAAACAGAGAGAAGCCCGACTTTAAACCCAACGACTTATATTCTCGCTTGATGATATTGAGGCCCAGGGTATGGAAGGTTGAGACCATTAAGCCCTTTGATTCATTTTTACCTAATGTCTGACCAACGCGCTCTTTCATTTCACGCGCCGCTTTATTGGTAAATGTCACCGCCGCGATATTGCGCGCTTTATAGCCACACTGCTGAACCAGATAAGCGATCTTGTTGGTAATAACACGTGTTTTACCAGAACCTGCTCCAGCAAGCACTAAGCAAGGGCCGGATACGTATTTAACAGCTTCATCTTGGTTGGGGTTCAGCTTCATGTTCGTCTCAGCGCTAAGAAAATGTGGCGCATATAATAATAGTGCAACAGCCAGATTGCTATGTTTATAGACTAAGCTAAATGTTTATCAACAAGTATGAATAACAACTTTTTTCATAAATCATGTCATTAACAGTTTCATATTTGATGCCTTTTTAGGCTACAATGAATGAACGTTCATTCACTAACCCGTTATATGTAGACTGTCTGGTTCTCATCACATGGTAGATAAAAGACAAAAAATTATAGATGCCGCTGAAAAATTGATTGCAGAATCAGGGTTTCAAGGCCTCTCTATGCATAAGTTGGCCAAACAAGCTGGGGTCGCAGCAGGAACGATTTATCGCTACTTCTCTGATAAAGAAGATTTACTGCAACAAGTTCGATTAGCGGTCATTCAACGTAATGCTGAAGTCATTCAGGATGGCGTTGAAGACAACATGACGTTAAAAGAACGATTTCGCAAAATGTGGTTAAACATTTTCGATCTCTCGGGGTCAAACATCGGCAACTTAAAGAATCGTGCTCAATACGACTCTTTACCTTGCGTCCGAAGCCATGAAACCAAAGAGATCGAACGCAAGATGTTTAGCAAAGTGGATCAACTCTTCACTGAAGGGCGAGATCAAGGGGTATTTAAGCCTCTAGATAACCCTGTGTTGGCTGCACTTAGTTTAGAAGTCAGTGTCACTCTGGCACGTAAGCAATCTCTCGGATATTACCAACTAGACCAAGAGGCCATTGAAGCGGCTATCGAGGCAAGTTGGGATGCGATTATAAAACACTAATTTGGAGTTCTAATCAGAATGAAAAAGTGGACTTTCTTTATGTTACTTATTGCGATACTGCTATTTGGTAGCGTGATAGGTTTCAATCTATTCAAACAACAAAAGATCGCTGAATACATGGCGAATCGACCTGAACCCGAGTTTCCGGTAACCGTTACTGAAGTACAATCGGTTGATTGGGTTCCTGTAATTGAAGCAATTGGTTTTATCGAGCCAAATCAAGGTGTGACTGTTGCCAATGAAACAAGTGGCGTGATCGACAAGATTGCTTTCGAATCGGGCACCCAGGTTGAAGAAGGCCAACCTTTAGTGCTGCTTGATTCTGACGTAGAAAAAGCAAACCTAAAAAGCTCGCAAGCTAAGCTACCGGCAGCCGAAGCAAAGTACAAACGCTACCAAGGCCTGTATAAGAAAGGCTCTATTTCAAAAGAAGCGTATGATGAAGCTGAAGCTAACTACTTCTCGCTTAAAGCAGATATCGAAAGCCTGAAAGCATCCATTGACCGCCGTGAAATAAAAGCGCCATTCGCAGGCGTCGTCGGTATTCGTAATGTTTACCTTGGCCAATACCTACAATCAGGTACTGATATCGTTCGCCTAGAAGATACCAGCGTGATGCGCCTACGCTTTACGGTGCCACAAACTGATATTTCTCGTATCTCTCTTGATCAGGAAGTCGATATCTTTGTAGATGCTTATCCAGAGAAACCATTTAAGGGCTCTATTGCTGCTATCGAGCCTGCCGTAAATATCCAAAGTGGTCTGATTCAAGTGCAAGCAGACATTCCTAACAGTGACGGTAAATTGCGTAGTGGTATGTTTGCCCGTGCGCACATCATACTGCCTAAGCTAGAGAACCAAGTCACGCTACCTCAAACTGCCATTACTTTTACGCTATACGGTGACAACGTATACATCATTAGCGATGAAAATGGTGAGAAACGAGTTAAACAACAAGTAATTAAAGTTGGCGAACGCACTAAAGATATCGCCCACATCCTAGAAGGTGTAAAAGCCGGCGATGTGGTGGTGACTTCTGGTCAGGTTCGTTTGAGTAACGACGCGAAAGTTCGTGTAGTAGAAAGCGATGCAACTACTCCACCAGCTGAAACACCAATGCTGTAATTGGAGGCCTCATGCGCTTTACTGATGTTTTTATTAAACGTCCAGTTTTAGCGGTATCGATCAGTTTCTTGATTGCTCTGCTTGGTCTCCAAGCGGTGTTCAAGATGCAGGTTCGCGAATACCCTGAAATGACAAATACTGTTGTCACCGTAGATACCAGTTACTACGGCGCCAGTGCCGATCTGATCCAAGGCTTTATTACTCAGCCACTGGAGCAAGCGGTCGCGCAAGCAGACAACATCGATTATATGACTTCATCATCGGTACTGGGTAAATCAACCATTACTGTCAATATGAAGCTCAATACTGACCCTAATGCGGCGCTGTCTGACATTCTGGCTAAAACAAACTCGGTTCGCTCTCAACTTCCAAAAGAGGCAGAAGACCCAACCGTAACCATGTCGACAGGTTCTACAACCGCAGTACTCTATATCGGTTTTACCAGTGATGAACTAGCTTCAAGCCAAATCACCGACTACTTAGAACGTGTAATCAACCCGCAGCTATTCACTGTTAACGGTGTGTCTAAGGTTGATCTCTACGGCGGCATGAAATACGCACTGCGTATTTGGCTCGATCCAGCCAAAATGGCCGCGTTAGGCTTAACCGCAACCGACGTAATGAATGTGCTTAATGCCAACAACTACCAGTCAGCCACTGGTCAGGCAGTGGGCGAATTCGTTCTCTACAACGGCAGTGCTGATACCCAAGTTTCCAACGTAGAAGAGTTGTCTAACTTAGTAGTAAGTACTGGTGAAGGTACGGTAACTCGTCTCAGTGATATTGCCAAAGTATCACTCGAGAAAAGCCACGATGTTTACCGCGCAAGTGCCAATGGCCAAGAAGCCGTCGTTGCAGCTATCAACGCCGCGCCAAGTGCCAACCCAATCAACATCGCAGCAGACGTACTTGATTTGCTACCTCAGCTAGAGCGTAACCTGCCAAGTACCATCAAGATGAACGTGATGTACGACTCAACAATTGCAATCAACGAGTCGATTAACGAAGTAATCAAAACGATTGTAGAAGCAGCACTTATCGTACTGGTGGTTATTACCCTGTTCCTGGGTTCATTCCGTGCAGTAATTATCCCTATCGTTACTATCCCACTTTCACTGATTGGTGTGGCGATGGTGATGCAAGCGATGGGCTTCTCATGGAACCTGATGACGCTACTGGCAATGGTACTCGCCATCGGTCTGGTCGTTGATGATGCGATCGTTGTACTAGAAAACGTCGACCGTCACATCAAACTGGGCGAGTCACCATTCCGCGCAGCGATTATTGGTACACGTGAAATTGCGGTCCCTGTTATCGCGATGACGCTAACACTAGGTGCGGTATATGCGCCAATTGCCTTGATGGGTGGCATCACGGGCTCGCTGTTTAAAGAGTTCGCCTTGACCCTAGCGGGTTCGGTATTTGTCTCCGGTATTGTGGCTCTGACCCTTTCACCTATGATGTGTTCGAAAATGCTTAAGGCCAATGAAGAGCCAAGCAAATTCGAAAAGAAAGTACATAGTGTGCTTGATAGTATGACCAACCGCTATGCGAAAATGCTTGGCGCAGTTATGCAGCATCGCCCAGTGGTGATCGCTTTCGCCATCATTGTATTTGCCAGTCTGCCAATGCTGTTTAAGTTCATTCCAAGTGAACTAGCACCTTCGGAAGATAAAGGTGTAGTGATGCTGATGGGTACTGCACCATCAAACGCGAACTTGGATTTCATGCAAAACACCATGAATGATGTAAACAAGATTCTGTCTGACCAGCCAGAAGTTGCGTTTGCACAGGTGTTTACTGGTGTACCAAATTCAAACCAAGCCTTTGGTATTGCCTCTATGGTGCCTTGGAGTGAGCGTGAAGCCAGCCAGTCTGAAGTGGCAAACCGAGTGGGTGGATTAGTATCGAACGTACCTGGTATGGCAGTAACAGCATTCCAGATGCCAGAACTGCCAGGTGCAGGTTCGGGTCTACCGATTCAGTTTGTTATTACAACACCGAATGCGTTTGAAAGCCTATTTGCGGTAACCACTGACATTCTGACCGAAGTACAAACTAACCCGCTTTTCGTTTATTCAGATCTCGATCTGAACTACGACTCCGCGACGATGAAAATCAGCATCGACAAAGATAAAGCAGGTGCTTACGGCGTGACCATGCAAGATATCGGTATTACGTTGAGTACAATGATGGCAGATGGTTACGTAAACCGTATCGACCTTAATGGACGTTCGTACGAAGTGATTCCTCAGGTAGAGCGAAAGTGGCGCCTAAACCCAGAGTCGATGAATAACTACTATGTAAAAGCGGCAGATGGTAAGGCAGTGCCTCTAGGTAGCTTGATTACGATTGATGTTGTTGCAGAGCCTCGCTCACTACCTCACTTCAACCAGTTAAACTCTGCAACCATTGGTGCAGTTCCTGCTCCTGGTGCGGCTATGGGTGATGCAATTGCATGGTTTGAAGACATTGCAGCGAGCAAACTGCCAAGCGGCTACAACCATGACTACATGGGTGAAGCTCGTCAGTACGTAACGGAAGGTAGTGCACTATACGCGACGTTCGGCTTGGCTCTGGCGATCATCTTCTTAGTACTGGCAATCCAGTTTGAGTCATTGAAAGATCCACTGGTTATCATGGTTTCTGTACCACTGGCAATCTGTGGTGCCTTGATTGCACTGGCTTGGGGCGCAGCTTCGATGAACATCTACTCTCAGGTTGGTCTGATTACTCTGGTTGGTCTTATCACCAAACACGGTATCTTGATCTGTGAAGTAGCGAAAGAAGAGCAGCTACACAACAAGCTGAGCAAGACTGAAGCGGTAATGGAAGCGGCAAAAGTTCGTCTACGCCCTATCCTGATGACAACAGCCGCGATGATTGCAGGTCTTATCCCGCTGATGTACGCAACTGGTGCAGGTGCAGCTCAGCGCTTTAGTATCGGTATCGTAATCGTTGCTGGTCTGGCGATTGGTACTATCTTTACGCTATTCGTACTGCCTGTAATTTACAGCTACCTAGCTGAAAAACATAAGCCTCTACCAGTGTTTGTCGAAGACAAAGACTTGGAAAAGCTAGCACGTGTCGATGAAGCAAAAGCCGCTCAGCGTGAACTTGCAGAGAACAAATAGTCTTAACGGCTAAGCAAAAGGTCACTTCGGTGGCCTTTTTTGTTGCTTGCGACTAAGCAATGTTCGCTTCGAATTTTTACTATCGAGGTAGCGACTTTCGCCGTCCAATTACATAAAATGAGCACAAATCGAAAGGAGTTTTAGTCACCATGTTTGACCCAAAGAAACTAGAGCAAATCGCTAAACAAATTCATGACTCTATGCCTGCACCTGTAAAAGAGTTAGGCGCAGACGTTGATCAAAAAGTTCGCCAAGTAATCCAAGGCCAACTCAACAAGCTAGACGTAGTCAGTCGTGAAGAGTTTGATGTTCAGACTCAAGTACTACTGCGCACCCGTCAAAAACTGACTGAAATGGAAAAGAAACTAGCGGACTTAGAAGCGAAGCTAGCGGATAAGTAAGCCGAGAAGCGAAAGAATCCTAAGGGCTGACGTCATACGTCGGCCCTTTTTGTATTTACTAGGGAGTCCATATAAGGAGCGGCGGTTTGTCTCTCGAAGGACGAAACCCATTCCAGCACTGCCCAAAAACAAAAAGGCCTGGTCAACGGAGACCAAGCCTTTTAATTAGATGTTGTGTTGTATTTTGTATTTATCACCCCAGTCTGTCTGGAGTTCTTTACTAACCTAGGTTAGTGAATTTCGCAGTAATTCAATATTCACAGCTAAGAGCTTAAGTTCGCGGAGGTAACACGGAGTTTGCGTGAACAAAAATTGCAACTCTTACGCAGAATTAAGGTTTCATTTCTAGGAGAAGGCGCGGAGTTTACGATAGTAAATGAGCACCTTCGACACCGAAATGGGACCTTAAGGCTAGTAAGTTAGCCGCCTACCGCGATGTTCTTCATATCAGTCATATAACCACGTAGCTCTTCACCGATGTACTCAACTGGGTGGTTGCGAATAGTATCGTTAACTGCGATGAGCGTTGCGTTGTCGACTTGGTTAGACGTCTCGCCTAGACCTTTACCGATTACGTCAGTACCTACTGAAGGCATGAACTTCTCACGTAGTAGCGGAGTAGCTACGTTAGCGAATAGGTAGTTACCGTATTCCGCTGTGTCTGAGATTACTACGTTCATTTCGTATAGACGCTTACGTGCTACTGTGTTTGCGATTAGTGGTAGCTCGTGTAGGGATTCGTAGTACGCAGACTCATCGATGATGCCTGATGCTGTCATTGCTTCGAATGCTAGTTCAACACCAGCACGAACCATTGCCACTAGTAGAATACCCTTGTCGAAGTACTCTTGCTCAGAGATTTCGATATCGCCTGCTGGGTAGTTTTCAAATGCTGTTTCGCCTGTTTCTTCACGCCAGCCAAGTAGGTTTGCGTCATCGTTAGCCCAGTCAGCCATCATAGTGCTTGAGAACTCACCAGTAATGATGTCATCCATATGCTTGTTGTAAAGCGGACGCATTAGCTCCTTTAGCTCTTCAGAAAGCTCAAATGCTTTGATTTTCGCTGGGTTAGATAGACGATCCATCATGTGAGTGATGCCACCGAACTTCAGTGCTTCCGTGATGGTTTCCCAACCGTACTGTAGAAGTTTACCTGCGTAGCTTGGGTCGATACCGTCAGCAACCATCTTCTCGTAAGATACAATAGAGCCAGCTTGTAGCATGCCACATAGGATAGTTTGCTCACCCATTAGGTCAGATTTCACTTCCGCTACGAATGAAGACTCTAGACAACCTGCGCGGTGACCGCCTGTACCTGCTGCCCATGCTTTCGCGATATCCCAACCTTCACCTTTAGGGTCATTTTCTGGGTGAACCGCGATTAGTGTTGGAACACCGAAACCACGCTTGTACTCTTCACGAACTTCTGTACCTGGACACTTAGGTGCAACCATAACAACCGTTAGGTCTTTACGGATTTGCATACCTTCTTCAACTACGTTGAAACCGTGTGAGTAACCGAGTGCCGCCCCCTCTTTCATTAGTGGCATAACTGTTTCAACCACGTTAGTGTGCTGCTTATCTGGGGTTAGGTTGATAACGAGATCTGCTTGTGGGATTAGCTTTTCGTAGCTGTCTACTTCAAAACCGTTCTCTTTGGCGTTTTTGTAAGATTGACGCTGCTCGTCAATCGCCGCCTGACGTAGTGCGTACGCTACGTTTAGGCCAGAGTCACGCATGTTTAGACCTTGGTTTAGGCCTTGAGCACCACAACCAACAATAACCACTTTCTTACCTTTCAGGTAATCAGCTTCAGTTGCAAACTCGCTGCGATCCATAAAACGACAACGACCTAGTTGGTCTAGCTGCTCGCGTAGGTTTAAAGTGTTGAAATAGTTAGCCATCAGGGCGCTCCTTTAAAGAATTTTTCCGTTGAGGTCGGTAGCTTGGGTACCGAATGAGTCCATACTAAAACAGGTATTTAGTTGCTTAAAGTGATATATTCACAATTAGTAATTGCAATTAATGCAACAAGGATGTGACCATTTCATGAACATTAAGTATCTGCAGTTGTTCATTCATCTGTGTGATAGTAAGAGCTTCGCTAAGACCGCTTCAGCGATGCATATCAGCCCGTCAGCACTAAGTCGACAAATACAAAAACTCGAAAGCGATACCGGTCAGGTACTGTTTGTGCGAGACAATCGCAGCGTTGAACTGACCCCGGCCGCGAAAAAGCTCCTGCCTGTGGCGTTAAACATTCTTGGTGAGTGGCAAAACTACAATGCCCAACTCAAAGGCCATGAAGAAGAATTGAAAGGTGAAATTCGTTTATTTTGCTCGGTCACGGCCAGTTACAGCCATCTGCCTGAATTATTGTCAGAGTTCCGCCTTCAGCACCCTTTTATTGAATTTAAGCTTTCAACCGGAGATCCAGCTCAGGCAATTAACAAGGTGCTGAGTGATGAAGTGGATATCGCCATCTCAGCGAAACCCGAACAACTGCCAGCTCGAATCGAGTTTGAAACGATTAGTGAAATCCCCCTCTCTGTGATCGCACCTGTTGGGGTAAGTAACTTTGCCAAGGAGCTGCAAAAAGATAAACCGAACTGGTCGACCATTCCGTTTATCGTTCCCGAGTCAGGTACCGCCCGAGACCGCGCTAATACTTGGTTTAAGGCAATGAAGATTAAGCCTAATATCTATGCCCAAGTCTCTGGTCATGAAGCAATTGTCAGTATGGTTGCCCTTGGCTGCGGTGTGGGAATCGCTCCCGATGTGGTGATCAATAACAGCCCAGTTAAAGAAAAAATCGAGCGCTTAAAAGTCGCTTCAATAAAGCCCTTTAAACTCGGCGTGTGCTGCAAACGCTCGCAGCTCGACAATCCACTGGTCAAAGCACTGTGGGAAATGGCTCACGATACCTATATCGCCCCATAACTCATTAGTATTACTCCAGATACAACAAAGCCACCGCTTTTTCAGATCAAAAGAAAAGCGGTGGCTTTTGCATTTAAAGTAGTTTTCTAGATAGTTGGAGTCACAGCTAGGCGTCGAATAACCTTATTCCCATGAGCATAGTCCGCTATGTGATTGGGGCGGCCGGCGCTCCGGGGAGGTTGTGAAGACAACGACGCTGTGGCTTCAAATATGACGAAAACTTAAATGACTCGGGAAAACTGCTGCTGACGCGCCTTAGCCCTTAAATACTTATCGAAACACATACAGATGTTACGGATCAGTAAGCGACCACGCAGCGTAACACGGATTTCTTTGTCATCCACTTCCACTAGCTGATCATTAATGAAGGTCTGTAGAAGCTGTAAGTCTTCTTTAAAGTAGTCATTAAATATCACTCGAAATTCTGACTCAATCATCACTTTATCTAGCTTAAAATTACAAATAAGCTGTTTGATAACTTCGCGGCGCAGTAAGTCATCACTATCAAGTGCAACCCCTTTCCACAACGCATGACGAAGGTCGTTCACTTGCGCATAGTACTTTTTCAGCTCTTTCTGATTTTGTGCATAGGCATCACCAATCATAGAGATTGCCGACACACCAAAACCAACCAGATCGGCTTCACCTTGAGTAGTATACCCTTGGAAGTTACGATGCAGCACACCATTACGCTGAGCAACAGCAAGCTCGTCGTCTGGCTGAGCAAAGTGATCCATACCAATGAACTGATAACCAGCCCCAGTCAGAGTCGAGATGGTATCTTGCAAAATGGCCATCTTCTCTTCTGCTACCGGTAAGTCTTCGTCTTTGATCTTACGTTGCGCGGCAAACAACTGCGGCATATGAGCGTAGTTGAACACAGATAAACGCCCCGGCTCCATTTGCAGAACTTGCTGCAAGGTTTGCGCAAAGGAGTCTTTGGTCTGTTTAGGCAGTCCGTAGATAAGGTCTAGGTTGGTCGAACGGAAACCAAGCTGTTTCGCGCGTTCAACCATTGCAAAGATGAACTCTTCATCTTGCTCACGGTTAACCAGCTTTTGCACTTCTTTGTTGAAGTCTTGCACACCAATACTTAAGCGGTTAAATCCTTCACCTCGTAGGTGATCGAGCATATCGAGTTCAATTTCACGTGGGTCAACTTCGATACTGATTTCAGCACCACCTTCAAAGTTAAACTCGTCACGTAGGATATTCATCACACGGCTGATTTGCGCTTTAGTGAGGAATGTTGGCGTACCACCACCAAAATGAAGTTGGGTGACTTTGCGCCCTTGCAATAATGCCGCTCGGGTACGGATCTCTAGCTCTATTACATCCAAGTACTCATCAGCTTTATGAGCATGACGTGTAATGACCTTATTACAGCCACAGTAGTAACAAAGCTTATGGCAAAACGGAATATGAATATAAAGAGAAAGCGGTCTGTCTGGGTACTGAGTGCACGCCATATCGTAATCCGCTACCGTAAAGGCTTCGTGAAACTCCAAAGCCGTTGGGTATGAGGTATACCGAGGACCCGAGTAGTTGTACTTATCAAGGATTGCTTGATCCCAGACTATTTGCTGGCTTGCGACGACATGCTGCGACATGATGGTATTTCCGTTTGGGCTGTAATGCTTGATTTGGCTACACGAGCCATTATTGTTAGCAGGCTATTTTGCCACACCTCGATATCGCTGGTTGCGGGACAGGCTGCTTTTTGAGTAACAATTGCTCAGAATTGATAACTCGATCACTCCCTCTAAAGGGTAGTCGATCGAGTTATAAAGCCAATCTAGACCATTTGAATGTTGATCTGATTGTTGAGAGGTTGAACCTTTTCCTGCAGTTGTTTCAGCTCTTCAATGATCGCATCTTGAAGGCGAGACTCTGCTTTGTGGCGCTCAAGGTTTTGCTTCATGCGCTCTTTTTTGGCGAGTTTCTGGCGCTCTTCACCACGAGCCATATCTTTAACAATATGAAACAGCTCTGAAGTCGCCGGAAATTCCTTTTCAAAATCAACACGATCTTCACCTTGGACATAATCCATGATGTTATAGAGACGAATGCTGATTTCTGACAAGTCACACTGCTCTTGAATACCCGCTAAGCAAAGAACATGTACGCTTTCAAAGATATTGGCATTGCGCTTTTCAATTGCCAGCTTTTGGTGCTGCAATTGCAATTCCTTTTGCTTCTTGAGCTGGAGCAGAAGGTAACCCGCGTATGATGCTAGGCCGAGAATAATAGCTCCACCTACAAAGGCTAACAAGGTTACATTCATGGTGCTCGATTATCCTTTAAATTGGTTCAGGTCTAAGTCTTCGAACTGTGAGAGTAGCTCTTCGTCTGACTCCGCTTTCTTGCTCAGCTTTTTCTTTGCTACTGGCTGCTCGACAACTTGCTCTTCAAGTTCTTCTTCAGACTCTTCTTCGTAAATACCTAGCTGCTTCATTAGCACTTCGATACGTGCGAGTTTCTCATCTACGTATTTCTGCAGACCATCGCCTAAGTTTTCACCATTATCTAGACGATCAAGCAACACGTTAAGTTGCGCATCACTTTCTAGCATTTCTAGCTCTTTCTCTGCATTAATACGGCGTTCAGCCTTAGTCGGCTTCTTCGCAGCTTCAACGATAAGAGGAATCTTCTTCTTGCTGCCTAAACGCGGATCACGCTTTTGCGCTGCCGTCTGCTGTTTCTGATCTTTTGCTTCAGAGTGACGACCGCCAGTCTTTAGACCTTTGCGTTTTTTGTCTTTTTTACGCAGACGTCCTTCAACGTCTGACTGCGTGCGGTTTCGAACAACGATAACGTCGCTATTGCCACCGGATCTTGCTTTCTTACTACGGCTCATTACTGGGCTTTCCTCAGTAAAATTACATCATTACCAATAAATTCAAGCTTGAGCTGATCCCGCTCTGCCAAATAGTGAAACGTTTTACGACTAAAGAACACCACATGGGTCTGATCGTTTTTATAGTGCCACGAGGCAAACGCTTCAACATCAATGACCATCTTGGTCATAAGACCAATCCAGCCACCTGGCTTAACTAAATTCAACCATTGCTGCCACACCTTATTCGGTTCATAGAGGTGCTCTATCACTTCTGTGGCAGTTATAAAGTCATACGATTTTTCTAGCACCGAAGCTTCCGGATGATAGTAGATATCGTACAAACTTATGGTGTGGCCCTGCTCTTGCAACATCAAAGATAATGTTGGCCCAGGTCCACAACCAAAATCTAACCCGTTAGAGTTTGGCTCAATACGCTCTAATATGGGGTCAGCAACCCGAGATAAAAAGCGTCGATACCCTTGATCATTTGGGTCATTCTCATGCAAATCGTAGTGGGCTTTTTCTTGTTTTGCATCCAGACGCTGATCTGGATTGACAAACACAAGCTCACATTGCTGGCACTGTAAATACTCACGACGTTTGTCTTGGTAGTAGTGCTGAGTCTCCAAGCTTTGACAAAGGGGGCAACTATGCATATTGGGTGCGTTTTACATATCCTCAAACGGGATGCGAAACATACCAGAAACTGGCGTTAGAGTGGAGCACTATTGCGCAAATAATCATCACTTCATAAAAAATAGCAATAAAAAAAGCGATAGAGTTATCTATCGCTTTCTAAATGCCTTGCGGCCAAACTGTGTTGCACTTACTTCAGTGCACCAATATTCCATTTGTTTTTAGTGCTTTCCCTGCCAAAAGTGTTGTTTGCCACCATCCTGGTGAATTTTGGCTTTCCATTTACTTCCTGATGTCTGGGCTAGTCCTTAGCCTGATCCCTTTCACTGTCTTAAACCATTAGACAAGTCGACCATCCCTATCAAGTAGGTTTCCTACCTACCCTGCATCCATTCTTTCACTACCAAGCTTCCATTACTTGCGTCCGTGGAGACTTCCTAGTCTTAATTCCGTTATCAGCACCCTGCCGATGAGTACACTTTATCGATTTGGTAATTTTGAACAATCCACTAACAATAAAAAAACTCATTTTTTTTTGCTGATAATTTTTCTTACATTGGTTTTCAATAAGTTACAAACAGACAACGGAAATTGACATAAGCAAGTATGGGCGATCTCTTACAAGCGCTAAGGAAAGATCACTCATCACAACCATAGAAACGCTGTGATCGCGCTCAAACGAAAAAGCCCAAGCAATTTGCTTGGGCTTTTTCATTACAACTTTATGCTCGAACGAATAAGTAGGGCTTAGTGTAGGCCACCAACATATTTAGAAAGAGTATCGATATCTTCATCCGTGAGTTTTTTCGCGATATCGCGCATCATCTCGTTCATATCGTTACCACGAGAACCATCACGGAATTTTACAAGCTGAGCTTTGATGTAGTCAGCATGCTGGCCAGAAATTTTCGGGAAGCCTGATAGCTCTGTGCCATCACCACGCGGGCCATGACAAGCAATACATGCCGTTAGTCCACGCTCTGCATCACCAGCGGTGTAAAGAACTTTACCTGCATCAACAACATTTTCAGGCGTTGTGTTATGAGAAATAGGTAGAGATGCGTAATAAGCAGCTAGGTCTTTCATATCTTCCTCAGATAGCGGCATAGCCATACCACTCATCACAGGATCCATACGACCTTGCTTACCATTACTAGTCATACCCAACTTGAATTCTTTCAGCTGCTTTTCAATATACTTAGCATGCTGACCTGCAATTTTCGGGTACATAGCGAGTTGACTGTTGCCATCAGCACCATGGCAGGCAACACAGGTTTGGGATTTTGCTTTACCAGCTTCAATGTTACCTTGGGCCCACACGGAGCAGCTGGCTAAAAGACTCAAGATTAGCGCTAATTTCTTCATGACATTCCATTATAATTATCAAGCTTCCGGTACCACTTGCAGGGCGTGTTGACCTTTTCATGGTACAATAGGCGACCTTATGCCGAGCACGGTTATTTTACACAATTTCACAAAAAAGTAATCAATCGACTACACAAAGTCGAGATGGAGTTAACAGTGAGCGTAAAAATTCATTATCAAAACACCCATTTCATCACGAGTGCACCTGATATTCGTCACTTGCCAGAAGATGAAGGTATCGAAGTTGCGTTTGCAGGACGCTCCAATGCGGGTAAGTCTAGTTCTTTAAACCGCTTGACGAATCAACGTAGCCTAGCAAAAACCAGTAAAACGCCAGGTCGTACACAACTTATTAACCTCTTTAAGGTGACAGACGGCTGTCATATCGTCGACTTACCTGGGTATGGCTTTGCTCAAGTCCCCTTAGAAATGAAGAAAAAGTGGCAAAAGTCTTTAGGCGAGTACTTGCAAAAGCGCCAATGTCTAAAAGGCTTAGTCGTATTGATGGATATCCGCCATCCAATGAAAGACCTCGACCAACAGCTTATCTTTTGGGCGGTAGACAGTGGTATTCCTGTTCAAGTTCTGCTGACTAAAGCAGACAAACTGAAAAGCGGAGCACGCAAAGCCCAAGTATTGAAGATCAAGAAAGATGCGGTTGGTTTTGGTGGTGATGTCAGCGTGGCTGCGTTTTCTTCACTAAAGGGGCTTGGTGTCGATACGCTACGCAACAAACTCGACGAGTGGTTTGCCCCAGCCCTCACCGAAGCGGTTATCGAAGAGATCATCGAAGAAGAGAACCTCGATAACGAACAAGAGTAACTATTTAACAGCGACTTTATTGATTAGCCCTGCCCTAACAAGCCGGGCTTTTTTGTCTGCGCTAGAAAATAAAAGCCCCACCATCCTGGCGGGGCAACGGGAGAGAAATAGTCGTTATTAGTTATTATGCGGTTAGGATTATTTATCTCGGTACTTAAATCAATACACTGGAATGCAACATATCTTGCCAATCACACCACCACCCAACAGATATAAGCAATTGAGATATAACTAAATTTATTATTGTACAAGTCTATTTCTTTGCCATTTAATTGCTTTAGTTTCCCAACCAAAATAACCAAACTGTGACTGGTATAAATTTACAAACTTTCGCCAAGTTACACCAAGCCTAAAGTCCACATTATAAGAGTGGATTATTAAACGAGAACAGGGAAAGATATCGCTATGAACGAGTGTTTATTGATAGGTTTTTGATAAGTAAGGTTTTTTCTTTGGCGCAATAAAAAACGCCCCAGTCAAAAACTGACTGGGGCGGCTGAATCAGCCTAATCCAATAACGTGAAACAAAAGGTCTGAAAGATAGAACATCTTACCTCTGTACCCTACGCAGATTAATGTACAACAATTGGTCAGAAATGAAAACTCTTTTTGTAAGTTTTTTTCATGATAATTTTATTAAACTACATTTAGACTCAGATCCACTTAACTTTTTTAGAACCAAAAAAAAGCCAGCGTTTGTGCGCTGGCTCATACAAAAATGGTGTTTTAGGTGGTTTTTTGCCTAGTGCGCCTGATCCCAGTTATCTCCATGACCAGCATCCGCGACCAGAGGGACATCAAGTTGTACTGCGGATTCCATCAATTGTTGTACTTTACTTTCAATTTCGGCCAAAGCTGACTCTTGAACTTCAAATACCAATTCATCATGAACTTGCATTAGTAACTTGACTCGCCCATCACCTTCAGCTTGAATCCACTTGTCAACTAGTAGCATGGCTTTCTTGATAATATCGGCTGCTGTTCCTTGCATAGGTGCGTTGATCGCCGCTCGCTCTGCCGCTTTACGGCGCATACCATTACGTGACTTGATCTCTGGAAGGTGCAAACGGCGACCAAAGATGGTTTCAACATAGCCCTGCTCTGAAGCCGCACTACGAGTGTCTTCCATATACTGCATGACGCCAGGGTAACGCTCGAAGTACTTGTTCATGTAGTCTTGCGCTTCCCCGCGAGGAATACCGAGCTGCTTGGCCAAACCAAAGGCACTCATACCGTAGATAAGGCCGAAGTTAACCGCCTTAGCACGGCGACGCTGCTCCGTACTCACTTGGTCAATCGTTGTGCCCATGATTTCTGCTGCGGTCGCAGCGTGGATATCTTTACCTTGCTGGAACGCTTCTAACAGTGCTTTATCTCCCGATAGGTGCGCCATGATACGTAGCTCGATTTGGGAATAGTCGACTGCCATGATCTTGTATCCGTGCGGCGCAATAAATGCCTGACGGATACGGCGACCTTCTTCATTACGGATTGGAATATTCTGCAAGTTAGGATCGGTAGAAGAGAGACGACCCGTCGCGGTGACCGCTTGATGATACGAAGTATGCACACGCCCAGTCTCTGGGTTAATCATCTTAGGTAGCTTATCTGTGTAGGTAGACTTAAGTTTAGCTAGACCACGGTATTCAAGAATCAGCTTAGGTAATGGGTAATCCAACGCCAGCTCTTGCAGCACTTCTTCGTTAGTCGAAGGCGTACCAGAAGGTGTCTTCTTGATTACAGGTAGACCCATCTTTTCAAACAGGATGGCTTGAAGCTGCTTTGGCGAATTCATGTTGAATTCCTGTTCAGCAATTTCAAAGGCTTTCTGCTCTAACTCATCAAGGCGTTGGGCAATCTCTTGCGACTGAGCAGATAACTTCATATCGTCGATAAGCACCCCTGTACGTTCGATACGAGAAAGCACAGGCACTAAAGGAACCTCGATATCTTGGTAGATACCTTTCAGCTTTTCATCCTGATCAATATTGCTCATTAACCGGTTGTGTAGGCGTAGAGTCACATCAGCATCTTCTGCCGCGTAAGGCGATGCTTGATCAAGCTCGATCTGATTGAACGTCAGTTGTTTTTTACCCTTGCCCGCAATTTGCTCGAATGAGATACAGCTGTGCTGAAGAAAGCGCAACGCCAGACTGTCCATATCATGCTTACCACCGACGCTGTTATAGACATAAGACGCAAGCATAGTGTCATGCTTGATGCCTTTCATCTCAATGCCGTAACGGGCTAATACGCTAGCGTCGTATTTAAGGTTTTGACCAACCTTCGCCTGAGTATCATCTTCAAGAATTGGTTTTAGCTGCTCCAGAACCCAATCACGCTCTAGCTGCGCAGGGGCATCTAGGTAATCGTGGGCAACAGGAACGTACGCAGCCACTCCTTCTTCGGTCGCAAAAGAGAGGCCAACAAGGTTAGCAACCATGTAATCTAAGCTATCGGTTTCTGTATCAAACGCGAATACCTCAGCTGCTTTTAGCTTCTTTAGCCAAGCATTGAAAGAAGACTCATCCAAAATGGTCTCATACTGACTACGGTCGATAGTCACTGCCGATGTGTCGATATCTGCCACAGCACCGGCAGATGCTCCGCTCTGAGCACCTGACTTCTCATCAGCCTCAACCACACCAGTGCCGCCATCAAGAAGCTCGTTTAGCCACGATTTAAACACCAATTGACCGTACAGTTTGATCAGCTCATCTTTGTTAGGTTCGCTTTTAAGCAAAGATTCAGGTGTCTCTTCTAACTCAACATCCAGCTTGATCGTCGCAAGGTCATACGACAGGCGTGCATTTTCTTCATTGTCGAGTAGCTTTTTCGCCATGGTTTTCGAACCACGGAAGCCTAACGGAGCGATGTCATCGAGGCTTTCATACAGTTTATTAATGCCGCCAATACCTTGCAGCAAAGCGGTTGCGGTTTTATCACCAACACCCGGTACACCAGGAATGTTATCAACCTTATCGCCCATTAACGCGAGGTAATCAATAATAAGCTCTGGTGGGATACCAAACTTCTCAACCACACCTTCACGATCCATCACCACATTGGTCATGGTGTTGATCAAGGTAACATTGTCATCCACCAGCTGAGCCATATCTTTATCACCAGTACTGATCAACACGGGCATACCCGCTTGGGATGCTTGGTAAGCCAGCGTGCCGATCACATCATCGGCTTCTACGCCTGGAGTACAGATTAATGGCAAACCCATCGCACGGATTACGTTGTGCAAAGGCTCAATCTGACAGCGCAGATCATCGGGCATTGGAGGACGATTAGCTTTGTACTCTGGGTACATATCATCACGGAAGGTTTTTCCTTTTGCATCAAAGACAACCGCGATACGATCTGAAGAGAACTGACGCATCATGCTACGAAGCATGTTGACCACACCATAAACGGCATTAGTTGGAATTTCGCCATTACTCATCGTTTCTGGATAAGCGTGGAATGCGCGGTATAAATAAGAAGAACCGTCAATCAAAATCAACGGATTATCAGGAATGTTGGCCATAGTCTTTACGTATCCAAAGAAAATGCAAAAAAGATCTGCTTAGGATGCCATGACTGGTTCTGCTAATCCATTTTAACTCTTTGAACTCTACTCACACAATTGGCCATTCCTTCAGCCTCTTCCCTTCCGATTCTGTGGATAACTCTGTTTATAGTATTTACCCACAAGATATAAAACAGTGCACAAAAAACTCAAAATCAACCACAATCCATTGTAATTAAAAGATAATTTATCTGATCGATCGTTTAAGGATCGATCCACAAACGATCTTGCGCTGTGGAAAAGACTACTGGTGTCCTTTTGTTCGCTGCAAAATAACAGGCATAAAAAAAGCGACATCTTTCGATGTCGCCTAGCAAAAAGGGGTCAAAGCAATTCAGGTGAATGAGGTGCTTTACCATAAAGCTATAAATTACACTGGAAGCAATGTGAGCAATGTCGTGTCAAAAAGAACTCGTGCAAGTTCGATTAAGTTCAGTGTCATTACCGTCTCCAATTATGAATCTGGCAACTCTACGTCCTTGTGAACTTCTCTCATTCCCTAAGACGAGATAAATAATAACCATTCTCATTTAATGCGTCAACAGTTAAATGAGAAAAAATCTCATTTAATTTTTATGACACTCGCCCAACAGCTTTACAAAGTGAATTCGACTCTCTAACAGAGGAGCTTTTTTTTCATAATTTTCAATAAAATAGCCATTTCTAATTAGAAGTCTGAGCATAGCTGGAAATTGGTTACGAGATTTCACTTTAAGCTGTTTATAACCCTGCTCACTTGCCCATTGCTCCTGTATTTCTAATAATTTTTGCGCGACCCCTTTGTTTCTTGCTAAAGAAGACACGCCACCCAACCAGCTATAGAAAGTGCTTTCGTCGATCTGATAACCAATCTTGAACCCTAGGATGTCGTCTCCTTGTTGTGCCACCTGAATTAAATAGCGCGGCTTCCCTTCTAAACGTGCAGACAAGCTCTCAACAGTTTCTTTTTGGGCAAACTCACTAATCTGCTCTACCACTTGAACACACTCTTCTAGTGTTCCTTGGCGATAGATGATACTCATCACAAACCTCCCCAACTAAAAAAAGGCTGACAAACGCCAGCCTTTGGTATTCTTTATTTAACAGCCCCTAGTCTTCTTTTAAGAACGTCGCCGCTTGGGCATTCTCTTCCGCTAACCACTGGGCAACATCTTTAGCAAAGTAAGTGAGGATGCCATCAGCACCTGCACGCTTAAAGCACAATAGCGATTCCATCACGGTATCACGCTCTTTTAACCAACCATTGGCAAATGCCGCTTTGTGCATCGCATACTCACCAGAAACCTGATAAGCAAAGGTCGGTACTTCCAGTTCTGACTTAACGCGGCGAACAATGTCTAGATAAGGCATACCTGGTTTAACCATGACCATATCTGCGCCTTCATTGACGTCCATCGCCACTTCATGAATCGCTTCATCGCTATTAGCAGGATCCATTTGGTAGTTTTTCTTATTGCCACCTTTAAGGTTGCTTGCACTACCGACCGCGTCGCGGAAAGGCCCATAGTAACAAGAGGCGTATTTGGCAGAATAAGCCATGATCTGAGTATTGATGTGGCCCGCTTGCTCAAGCGCTTTACGAATCTCACCAATACGTCCATCCATCATATCGGAAGGGGCAACAACATCAGCGCCGGCTTCGGCATGAGACAGAGCCTGTTTAACCAAGACTTTAGTTGTCTCATCGTTTAGCACGTAGCCGTCTTCATCAATAATGCCGTCTTGGCCGTGGGTAGTGAACGGATCTAACGCAACGTCAGTAATCACGCCGATTTCTGGGATATGCTCTTTCAGAGAACGAACCGCTCGCTGCACCAAGCCTTCAGGGTTGTATGCTTCAGCAGCACAGAGGCTTTTTGCATCTTGGTTGACCACAGGGAATAGAGCGATCGCAGGAACACCTAGCTGAGCTAAGTACTGCGCCTCTTCTAGCATTAGATCAATCGACAGACGTTCGATACCCGGCATTGACTCCACGGTTTCGCGGCGATCTTTACCCATAAGAATAAACATTGGATAAATCAGATCGTTAACAGACAATTGGTTTTCAGCCATCAAGCGGCGGCTAAAGTCATGCTTGCGCAGGCGGCGCATACGACGGCCAGGGAATTGACCTTGAATCGAAACTGACACTCTATTCTCCTTGTGTGGTGAAAGTGCTTGAATTGCATAATATCACTCCAAGCCGACGACGCCAGAGAGAGTCGAGAAAAATGCAAAAAATGACCAAATGCTCACACTGCCGTATACTCTCAGCTCTGATAGAGAGTGAGATAAGCAATGATTGATACCCACGCACATATTTATGCCACTGAATTTGATTCTGATCGCGACCAAGTCGTCCAGCGTGCGTTGGCACAAGGCATTGATAAGATATTACTGCCAAACATTGATTTAGAATCGATTGAGCCGATGTTGCGCACCGAGGCCGAGTATCCAGACGTTTGCCGCTCGATGATGGGGTTGCACCCATGCTACGTCGACGCCAATGTTAAACAGAACCTAGACATCATTCACTCTTGGTTTGATAAGCACAACTTCATCGCCGTCGGTGAAATTGGTATCGATCTGTACTGGGACAAAACCTTCAAAGCCGAACAAGAGATGGCGTTTATTACTCAGCTCAATTGGGCTAAAGAGATGAAGCTGCCAGTGGTCATTCACACACGCGACTCAATTGAAGAGACGCTGACACTACTGCGCCAAGAGCAAGATGGTTCATTAAGCGGAGTATTCCACTGTTTTGGTGGCAGTGTTGAAGAAGCCCAAGCGATCAATGATCTCGGCTTTCATCTTGGGCTTGGCGGTGTTTCGACGTTTAAAAATGGTGGCATGGATAAAGTGATTCCACATCTAGATATGGACTACGTTATCTTAGAAACCGACTGCCCTTATCTCGCTCCGGTTCCGCATCGTGGTAAACGCAATGAACCTGCGTATACCTCGCTTGTCGCTCAGCGCCTGGCTGACCTAAGAGAAATCAGCATCGAGCAAGTGGATAGCCTCACCACTCACAATGCCAAAACGCTATTTAGCCTTTAGTCCTCCGTAAACAAAACGGGGTTGATAGCTAGCTATCAACCCCGTTGCTCTATATGGCTTAGTGGAAACTCTACTCTTCCACCTGTTCTTCACTGTCGCCTTTACGCACATAAAAGCGCGCAAAGAACAAACCAACCTCGAACAGTAGACACATAGGAATTGCCAGTAGTGTTTGCGAGATCATATCTGGCGGCGTCAGCATCATCCCGACCACAAACGCACCAACAATAATATACGGACGCTTCTGACTTAAGCTCTTAGGATCAGTGGCACCAGTCCAACATAGCAAGATGATCGCCACTGGCACTTCAAAGGCAATACCAAACGCTAAGAACAGCGCGAGAACAAAATCGAGGTAGCTAGATATGTCCGTGGCGAACTCGACTCCTCCCAATGAAATAGCAGTGAAAAAGCCAAACACCAGTGGAAACACCACAAAATACGCAAACGCGACACCGCAATAGAACAGCAGTGAGCTAGAGAACATTAGTGGCATGATTAAACGGCGTTCATGTTTATATAAGCCAGGTGCGACAAATGCCCATACCTGATACAAAATAAACGGAACGGCGATAAAGATAGACGCAATCAAGGTCAACTTTAACGGGGTAAAGAAGGGCGATGCCACATCGGTAGCAATCATGGTTGCCCCTTCAGGTAGACGCTCTACCAAAGGTGCGGAGACAAACTCATAGATGTCATTGGCAAAATAGACCAGCCCGATGAAAACCACCAATACCGCAACGATTGCTCGCAGCAGGCGATTTCTCAACTCTAATAAATGACTGATCAAAGGTTGTGTCTGCTCAACAGAAGACATGGAAACCTCTACTCATAAAGATCGAAAAGGAGCTACTCAACGGCAGCTCCTCCTAATGCGAGACTATTCGGCTTTTTTATCTGCCTGTGGTGCTGGCTGAGTATTTAAACTCTCAACCGCCCCTACTGAGTCATTGGCGTCCTGAGCGGATTCAACGGGTTCATTGACCGCTTCAGCATTGGTCGTCGCTGAACTGGTCGTCGCTGAGTCGCTATTACTCGCGTATGGGCGTTGGACTTCTTGCGCAGCTTGCTTCAGTTGTTCTACTGAAGATTTTAGCTCTGGAGACAAATCTTCCATCCCCATTTTCTCAGCTTTACGCAAGTTATCTTGTAGCTCCTGTACCTTAAGCTCATGTGAAAGCTCATCTTTCACACTGTTTGCCATGTTTTTCGCTGCACCAACAAATTTTGACACACTGCGAATAGCATGAGGCAAACGCTCAGGGCCTAGTACCACTAGCCCAACGACAGATATTAATACCAGTTCCCAAAAACCGATATCAAACACGATCTACGCCTGCTCTTTGTCTTTTTTAGTTTCAGCAGTGGCGTCAGTTTTCTGCTGCTCTAGGTTCTTCGGTTCGAAGTCCGCATCTTTCTTATCTTTGTCTGGCTCGTCTTCGCTCATCGCTTTTTTGAAGCCTTTTACTGCACCGCCTAGGTCGCCACCAATACCACGTAGCTTCTTAGTACCAAATAGTAGAACGACGATGACAGCAATAATCAGAAGTTGCCAAATACTAATACCACCCATTCTCTTTACCTCGGGTCTTATTAAACAAATTAATTTCAAGAGTTTAACGTCTATTGACGATAAGCTCGCCAACTAAGCAACCAAAATGTGACCCCACCTAGGGCACTGGCCAGCGAAAGTTGCTCATATGTGCTGTTAACCAATATTGCCGAGCATACGACTAATGTGGCTCCAACACCAAATAAAAATTTACCTGTTGCCTGCTGTCTTTTACTAGAACGATAACCTTGGTAAAGCTGATCCATTCTCTGGTTCATCATTTTACCCTGACGCAAGCTGTCATACAGAAGCTCTGGTAACTCAGGTAATTTCTCTGCCCAAAACGGCGCACGGTCTTTAACCGCATTGATCACTGCTTGAGGACCAACTTGGTTCATCATCCACTCTTCTAAGAATGGTTTAGCGGTTTCCCACAGATCAAGTTGCGGATAAAGCTGTCGTCCTAGACCTTCAACATAAAGCAGCGTCTTTTGCAGTAGAACTAACTGCGGCTGTACTTCCATATTAAAGCGACGTGCAGTGTTGAACAGGTTCAACAATACATGACCAAACGAAATCTCACACAGCGGTTTAGCAAAAATAGGCTCACACACAATGCGTATAGCAAACTCGAACTCATCAATGTTGGTTTCACGTGGAACCCAACCCGACTCAACGTGTAACTCGGCAACACGTCGGTAATCACGGTTAAAAAAGGCTAAGAAATTCTCTGCCAGATAGCGCTTATCTTCGCTATTTAATGTACCGACAATCCCGCAATCTAAACCAATCCATCGCGGGTTTTCTGGGTGATCAGGTTCAACAAATACGTTACCTGGATGCATATCCGCATGGAAGAAACTGTCTCTAAACACCTGAGTGAAAAACACGCTTACTCCGCGCTCTGCCAACAACTTCATATTAGTGCCGTTGGCTTTTAACCCTTCAATATCCGACACTTGGAAGCCGTATATTCGCTCAGAAACCATGACAGTTTCATTACTAAAGTCAGTGATGACTTCAGGAACGTACAGCTCTTCGCTTGCTTCGAAGTTACGCCTTAGTTGAATGGCATTCGCCGCTTCACGACGTAAGTCCAGTTCATCTAGCAGTGTTTTCTCATACTCACGCACCACTTCAACAGGTTTTAAACGACGTGCTTCAGGAAGTGCTTTGGCGACTATACGCGCCATCCGGTACATCAGTTTTAGATCTGCATCAATGACGGGGCGAATATCTGGTCGAATAACCTTTAATACCACTTCTTGGCTAGTCGATTTAAGCTTGGCAGTGTGGACTTGAGCGATAGAAGCCGATGCTAAAGGTTCAATATCAAAATCATCGAACCAGGTTTCAAGTGTGCCACCAAGAGCCTGTTCGATTTGCTGTTTAGCCAGCAGCCCATCGAATGGGGATACCTGATCTTGCAACATAGCAAGTGGGTCAGCAATCTGGGGAGGAAAGAGGTCTCGACGGGTCGACATCATCTGACCAAATTTAATCCACACCGGGCCAAGTTCTTGTAAAGCTAGACGTAATCTATCACCAAGCGGTTTTTCTGGATGTTGGTTCTTAATCCAGAATAAGCTTTTCCTCGCCAACAATGGTGCTTTGGTCAATTGGTGGGTTGGCAGTAATTCGTCAAGCCCGTACTCAAGCTGAACTCGGATGATATGGTATAAGCGACGCAGCTCTGTTGGGGTCATGCGCGCTCCAACAGTTGATTCAATTTGGCTTCAATTCGCGCAGCTTGGCTTTTCACCTCATCAACTTGGTCACAAAAATATGCCACCTCTAATGGTGCAGGTGCAACCTTCCACTCTTCTGTTAGTACTTGAGCAATATGGCTTTGGTGCTTTGCTGCTTGCGACTTGATTAGTTGACCCACACTCACCGCACCTTGAACCACAGTATGCGCAACAACATCACCGGTGACTCGTGATAGCCACTCTTCAATGTCTGGTTTGCAATCGGTCATTAGCTGCGAAAATTTCTGCGCGAGCTGAATGTCGCCTTCCAACACCAATTTGTCTTGCTTGATCAGCTTAGTGATATTCGACTGTTCACGCAGTTCAGGCAACACTGATAGGTTGAGCGATAAGTAGCAATCCGGTTCTCCTTCATAGTTCGCCAGAACATCAATTTGCTGGCTAAAAATAAAGGTTAGGGTTTTATTCAGCTCTTTAAGGTGGACTTGTATTACTTGCCCTTTAAGACGAGCAAGACGACGACCCAATTCTGGGTCATCATTTATTAGAGTATTGAGTGAGGTCTCAATCACTGCAGTAACAAGAGGATCAAACGGCATAGCAACTCACCTTAGAACTTATAACCACGGTGAAGTGCGACGATGCCACCAGTTAAGTTGTAGTAGCTGGTTTGCTCGAATCCCGCTTCATTCATCATGCCTTTCAGTGTTTCTTGATCTGGATGCATACGGATAGACTCCGCAAGGTAGCGGTAACTCTCGGCGTCATTAGCGACTAGCTCACCCATCTTAGGTAGTAGATGGAATGAATAGGTATCATAAATTTTTGATAACGGCTCTAGAACTGGCTTTGAAAACTCAAGTACCAATAAGCGGCCACCAGGCTTAAGCACGCGGTACATAGAGCGAAGTGCTTTGTCTTTATCAGTGACATTACGTAGACAGAAGCTAATCGTAATCGCATCAAAATAGTCATCAGGAAACGGCAACTCTTCTGCGTTGGCTTGCACGTAATGCACATTCCCAACAATGCCGTTGTCGCGCAGTTTGTCTCGACCTACGTTAAGCATCGAGTTATTAATATCCGCCAGAACCACATGACCTTTCTCGCCTACAATGCGCGAGAATTTTGCCGTCAGGTCACCCGTACCACCACCAAGATCAAGCACACGTTGACCAGGACGAACCCCGCTGCAGTCGATAGTAAAGCGCTTCCATAGGCGATGAATACCACCCGACATTAAGTCATTCATAATGTCGTACTTGGCCGCTACTGAGTGGAAGACCTGAGCAACCTTAGCCACTTTCTCTTCTTTGGCTACGGTAGTGAAACCAAAATGCGTGGTTTCATTTGATTCTAAAGCTGTATTCGATTGCACGCTTGTATCCGTCATGATGATTCCTCTTCGAGCAGCGCATTAATTAAAAAGGCCTAGCACTGCGGGCGATTAGTTTACTTTATCCTCATCCGGATGTCTTTGTGCGAAAGTGTCATTTTTATCCAAGGTGGCATTTTCTGTGAAATGGTCATGCTGGGCGAGTTGAACTAAGTCATTGGATATGGGCTTTTTCACCTCAACACCTAACTGTTTAAAGCTTTCCGCTTGGCGAATCACATTGCCGCGCCCCGTTGCGAGTTTATTCATCGCCCCTTGATAGTTTTGGTTGGCTCTATCTAAGGCGCTGCCAAGGCTTTCCATGTCATCGACAAACAAGCGTAATTTGTCATAGAGCTTACTTGCGCGCTCAGCAATCACCTGAGCATTTTGATTCTGACGTTCATTACGCCACAGGTTATCTATGGTGCGCAGCGCCACCAGCAAGGTGGTTGGGCTGACCAAGATGATGTTTTGCTCCATCGCATCTTTAACCAAACTAGGGTCAGCCTGAATGGCGACCTGGAATGCGGGCTCAACCGGGATAAACATCAACACATAATCTAAGCTCTGAATGCCTTTAAGCTGATGGTAGTCTTTTTGAGACAGCCCTTTGATATGCGCTCTGAGCGCTAGCAAGTGCTCACTTAATGCGCTATCACGTTGATGATCTGTTTCAGCATTAAAGTAACGTTCGTATGCCACCAGCGCCATTTTCGAGTCGACCACCACTTGTTTGTCTTGTGGTAAGTGAACAATCACATCTGGCTGATATCGCTTACCCGCTTCGTTTTGCAAACTGACTTGAGTTTGATACTCATGACCTTCTCGCAGTCCAGATTCTGCTAACACCCGAGCCAGCACCACTTCACCCCAATTGCCTTGCTGCTTGTTATCGCCCTTGAGCGCTTGAGTTAAGTTAAGTGCTTCTTTGGTCATCTGCTCATTTAAGCGTTGCAGGTTTTTTAGCTCATGAACTAAGGTATGACGCTCTTTAGCTTCTTGATTAAAGCTGTCATTCACTTGCTTCTTAAAGCCTTCAAGTTGTTCTTTGAGAGGAGAAAGCAGGCCATCTAAGCTCTGACGGTTTTGCTGATCCACTTTGGCTGTTTTGGCTTCAAACAACTGGTTAGCGAGCTGCTCAAATTGCTGCTTGAGACGTTCTTCCGCCTGCTCTAGCAGTTGTAGCTTCTCTTGATTGGCTTTGTTTTGTTGCTCATGACGCGCTTCTTGTTCACGCAATTGGGCTTCAAGCTGCGATTTTTGCTCGCGAATCTGATTAAGGTCGTCGGCATACTGCTGGCGTTCTTGCTTTACTGCTTCGAAGTAACGTAGCTTTTCTAACACTGCCATCAACTTACCGTGGGACTGCTTTAGCTCATAAGCGGACTTATCCCGTTCACTATCTAGCTGGTCGAGTTCTTGTTGGGCTTCAAGTAACTCTTTTTGCAATTGCGTAATTTGGCTATTGGCTAGCTGCTGGTTCGATTCTAATTGTTGCTCAAGAAGCTGGTTGTCAAAACGCATTTTCTGTTTAACCCACCAGCCCACAACCGCACCACTTGCTACGGCACCGGATAGACCACTGATCAACATAGCTTGATGCTCAAGAATCCATTGCATAATAAAGATTTAACTGTTCTGAATTAGATACTTTCAATGGTATTTTAGTACTGGATAAATGTCCAGTTTGTCGGCTAGATATCGAACAGCTAGACTAAGCGCTCACTACCCTGTCTCATACTTATCGCCAGTGAGTCTTAACTGGTTGGTTTTATTGAAGGAACATCATGAACGAGCGCCGTGCTTTAGGCTTAGGTTTATCAGCAGTATTACTCTGGTCAACGGTTGCCACCGCATTCAAACTCACCTTAGCTGAGTTTTCCCCTATTCAAATGCTGACTGTCGCCAGTATCGTCTCTGCGCTAGCACTAATGGCGATTTGTGCCGTGCAAGGTAAGCTCAAAACACTAGCTAGTACGTTTTTCTCCAACCCCTGGTATTACCTACTGTTAGGGTTAATTAATCCTCTCGCTTACTACGTGATTTTGTTTAAAGCCTATGACTTGCTTCCTGCCTCACAAGCACAGGCGATCAATTACAGCTGGGCGATTACCCTTACCCTGATGGCGGCCGTGTTTTTAGGTCAGAAAATCCGTAAACAAGATTGGATAGCTTGTACGTTCAGCTACTTGGGAGTCATCGTTATCGCCACTCAAGGTGACGTACTTGGTTTAAGCTTTGAGAGCCCGCTAGGGGTTGGTCTGGCTCTGTTTTCTACCCTACTTTGGGCAAGTTACTGGATTTTAAATACCAAGAATAAGGCTGACCCTATCGTTGGTGTTTTACTCGGTTTTCTGGTCGCGATTCCATTTGCAATTGGTTTAACCCTTTATGAAGGGCTGAGCTTTAGCCAGGTTTCGATGCAAGGCTGGTTGGCGGTCAGCTACGTGGGATTGTTTGAGATGGGAATTACCTTTGTTCTATGGCTAAGTGCATTGAAATTAACTCAAAACACATCGCGTTTGAGCAACCTTATCTTTGCTTCCCCTTTTATCTCGCTGATGTTGCTAGCGACGATTATTGGTGAACAAATTCATCCATCCACTTTGGTCGGCTTGGTGCTAATCATTACTGGCCTAGTGATCCAGCAGATCAAATTTGGCAAAAAAGATCACGCCAAACAGCCAGTATAACAACACGTTAACACCAGTAGGGTCTGTTGACCTTTTGTGGTTTACAGACCCTAACCTATCTAGAATAATTGATAGGCTAGTTCACTTCCTTGGCCACGTACCTCATCAATTTTTGGCACTACGGAGTGGCAAATATGCAGTGCAGACGCCGCTTTACAGTTGGCAATATATTCGCGTTTTTCTCGCTCGTCCAACATCATGTCCCAACGTTTATTTACATCACGCGAGAAATAGATAAGGCAGGCAAAACGCTTTGATTCATGCGCTTGTCCCGGGTGATTGACGTTTGCAATTGCATCAACCAGCTCATGAGGAAACTTCCAAGTTTCCGCCAGCAGCGAACCTAGCTGCTGCGCATCAATACCGATCACTTCTTGCTGAACTTTGGCTGCATTCTCACCACTTTGCACACGTTGTTGAATATCCACTGCCTTTTGTGGCTCTAGAGTGTGGATCATTAGCTCACCAATATTGTGCAGAACACCAATAGTAAAAGCCTCGCTCGGATCAAGCTTAATCTCTCTTGCTACCGTACTTGCGATTGTGGCGACTTCGAACGTTTCGGCCCAATAGTCTTTTATGTTGAGCGTTTCTAGGCGTGGAAAGGTTGAAACCAAGATTGACGAGGAAATCAGATTGCGTATCGGCCCAAGCCCAAGACGTACGATAGCATCATTGATATTGGTAATACCTTTGACGCCCCCATAAGCCGCAGAGTTGGCCATCCTTAAAACTCTAGCCAATAACACCTGATCCATCGCCATTTTCTGGGACAACTCACTAAAGTCGATGGTTTCACGATTTACCATTTCCAGTAATTCTTGGAGAACACTTTCGATACGTGGTAGCTCGTTAATGCGAGAGATCAATGCTTCCTGACTCATAGAGTTTACTCCTTTATACCCTTTACTTTTTTATAAGTAAGTGTAGTACTAAAGAGTGAACTCTAAGCAAAATTCCCGTATGAAAATCACACCCACTGTCCGGCGACAAAACCGGAACTCCAGCACCATTGAAAGTTGTAACCCCCGAGCCAGCCAGTGACATCCATCACTTCACCGATAAAGTACAGACCTTTAACTTGATTGCACTCCATGGTTTTCGAGGAGAGGTGATTGGTATCAACGCCACCCAGTGTTACTTCGGCTGTGCGATATCCCTCGGTGCCGTTGGGCGCGATTTGCCAGTTTTCTAGCTGTTCTGCGATAGCTTCAAGTTGCTTAGTGTTGAACTGTTTCAGTGGCTTGTCTGTAAACACCTTTCGCTCTATCAAAACTTCAACGAGTCGCTTAGGTAGCACCTTAGCTAAGGTGTTCTTAAGACTCTGATTAGGATGCTTGTCGAGCGAGCGTTGCAGCAGTTCATCAACATCCACTTCAGGGACTAGATTAATCGTCACCTTCTGTCCTGCTTTCCAAAATGAAGAAATTTGCAGCACGGCGGGCCCGGATAAGCCACGGTGGGTAAACAGTAGTGCCTCTTTGAATACGGTCCCGTCTTGAGCGGTAATTTCAGCCGGAATGGCAATCCCTGACAATTCTGCAAACGACTCTTTGTCTTGCTTATGTAGGGTAAATGGCACAAGACCTGCACTAGTTGGTACAACGCTAAGGTTAAATTGCTCTGCCACCTTATAACCAAATGGCGTCGCCCCCAACTTAGGCATTGAAAGCCCCCCCGTCGCCACGACCAGCGACTCACACTCGATCACACTGGTATTAGCATGTAGCTCAAAGCCAGCCTTCGTTTGCTCGATATGATGGACGTCTTGCTGATAACGCTGCGTCACACACGGTAAATCACACTCGGCCAGTAGCATCTTGACGATAGCTTTTGAATCGTAATCTCCTACACAGAATAACTGTCCATGGTCACGCTCTTCAAACTCAATACCATGCTTACTCACCATAGAGATAAAATCCCAGTTGGTGTATTGAGACAAGGCCGATTTGACGAAATGAGGGTTTTGACACAAGAAGTTATTTGCCGACACGTCATAGTTGGTGAAGTTACAGCGACCACCACCAGCGATAAGGATTTTGCGCCCAGGCTTTTTAGCATGATCCAGTATCAACACTTTGCGACCACGCTTACCCGCCTCAGCGGCACACATCAGCCCCGCAGCACCTGCACCAATGATGACGACATCAAACTTTTCTGTCATGAACCACTACTCAAAAATTAAAACCAATAAAAAAGGATGTGCCTGATACACATCCTTCGCCATTTACGCGGCTATTTTAGCGGCATTTTGGACCAATGCCAATTTACTAAAGAATCATTGCCGCCAACAAGGTTACCGCGAGTAACGAGGTCGATAAGATAAACAGCTCGCGCACTCTGTCGCACTTTCCGGTGAACACTTCATCATGATGATGGTGATACTCTTTGCTCTTGATGTAATGGAACAAGCGAACCTGTTTGGTGACATTACCATGAGTGGTAAAGAAGCCATTGCCATCGACTTGCTGATAAAGTAACGGGTGTGCTTCACGCATGATGTAAATCAAAGAGCGCAGCGCGGTAAGATAACGCGCCATATTCACGAGCGTTACCATCATTAGCGCAAATAGAATTGTGTCAGCATTGATCATCTTTTCCTCCCTACATCTTCTAAAATGCCCGGAGAAAAAGACGATCTACTTAGAGTGTCTTACGCTGATATTTATTCAGCGGGGGCATCCATGATTGAAGATGAACCTTCTTTTGCCAAAGCTGCTAAATCTTTGTCGATAAAGAACAGTGCTTTGCCGTCTTCGCCAACTAGATCTAACTTATCTAAGATCCCTTTAAATAACTTCTCTTCCTCGTGCTGCTCTGCAACGTACCACTGTAAGAAGTTGAACGTAGAATAGTCTTGTGATGTAAACGCCACATGAGCAAGTTTGTTGATTTTTTCGGTAATCATCTGCTCATGTTCAAACGTCTCACGGAAGACATCACCCAGACTATTAAATTCGTGCTTTGGTGCTTCAATAGCACCCAAAATAGGCATTGCACCTGTCTCACTCACGTAAGTGAAAAGACGCTGCATGTGCTCCATTTCTTCTACGGCGTGAGCACGTAAAAATTCAGCTGCACCTTCGAATCCTTTGTCTTCACACCAAGCACTCATTTGTAAGTATAGATTGGATGAGAAAAATTCGAGATTAATTTGCTCATTCAATTGATCGACCATTGCTTGAGAAAGCATCTACCACTCCTACTAAGTCTATGAAGTTAAATTGACTATATCATGTTGGTCACCATAACACTTTGTATGCCAAATGTGGATCTGAGATCACTTCAGCAAAATTTATTAATTCAAGGTGCTAATCTTTAATTAGAACCCTTACAAGGAGATAGCACTATGAGTTATCAACATATTTTGGTTGCCATCGACCTCTCTGAAGACAGCAAACTCTTAGTCGAAAGAGCCGTATCCTTGGCCAAACCGCTTGGCGCATCTGTGTCGTTCGTTCATATCGATGTCAATTACGCTGAGCTTTATACTGGCCTGATTGATATCAACCTTGCTGAAACCCAACACCAAGCCATCGAAGCCTCACAAAAACAACTGCAAAACTTGGCAGACCACGCTGATTTCCCAATCAAGCATACCTTGGTCGGTAGCGGTGATCTCAGCAATGAACTGTGCGATACCATTCAAGAATTCAATATCGATCTTGTGGTGTGCGGCCATCATCAAGATTTTTGGAGCAAACTGCTCTCTTCCACTCGCCAGCTCATCAATTGCTCGCCCGTTGACATGTTGGTAGTACCACTCAAGGACTAAATAGGGTTACACTGCCCCGATAGTTTTTGATAATGAGTCTTAGTTATGGGGTATTTATCTGCGGTCACCTTGCTGTGGGCGTTTTCATTTAGCCTGATCGGCGTTTATCTCGCTGGTCAGGTCGATTCTTGGTTCTCGGTGTTAATGCGTGTTGCACTAGCAAGCTTGGTTTTTCTGCCTTTTCTTAAATTCAAAGGGGTCGACAAGGGCCTGATTGCCAAGCTCATGATGGTTGGTGGTTTTCAGCTAGGCTTAATGTATTGCTTCTATTATCAGTCTTTCTTGCTGCTCTCTGTACCTGAAGTGCTGCTGTTCACTGTCTTTACACCCATTTATGTCACGCTAATTTACGATTTACTCAAGCGTCGATTTTCACCTTGGTACTTAGTCACAGCCGCCATCGCAGTTGCTGGTGCCGCGTTGATTAAGTTTGCCGCCATCAATGAGAACTTCATTATTGGCTTCTTAGTGGTACAGGGTGCCAATGTTTGTTTTGCCATCGGTCAAGTTGGTTACAAATATCTGATGGAGGAGTACGAGGTAGACCTACCGCAGCACGCAATCTTCGGTTACTTCTATTTGGGCGCTTTGTGTGTCGCGACGGTCGCCTTCGCCTTAATGGGTAGCCTAGATAAAATGCCAACCACGAGTACGCAGTGGGGGGTATTGGTTTACCTCGGCCTTATTGCTTCAGGCATGGGTTACTTTGCTTGGAACAAAGGCGCAACGCTAGTTAATGCAGGTGCTTTGGCTGTGATGAACAATGCTTTAGTCCCAGCAGGTCTTATCGTTAACATTGTGATTTGGAATCGCGATGTGGATATCGCTCAATTGAGTATCGGTGGTGCAATCATCCTGCTTTCTTTGTGGGTCAACGAAACCTGGGTGAAGCGTAAAGTAGAACAGAGTTATCAAACCAATCCACAATAGATAAGATTCGATAGAAACGAAAAAGCTCTCCGTCAGTGGAGAGCTTATTATTGTCTGGAGGCTTAGTGAAGATTTGGACTGGTTTGTGTCTCTGGTATCTCTGCGATCAAGCTAGACAGGTTGACTTTATCTTCCAATTTCTTTTGTTTTTTCATTAACTTGCGTTGCTTATTTACTAGTTTGAGCAATTTCTTCTGTTGCTTGTAGTGTTTCTTAATGGCTTTCTTTGCCTTCTTAACCGCTTTTTTGTCGGCTAAATCAAACATTTCAATTGCTGTATTCTCACCTTGACTAGTTTGAAGCTGTGCTTTTTGTAGCGAAGCTTTCTCTTTTACCCTCTCAACGACTCTTCTTACTGCTTGTGCTTTTTGCTGTACTGGCTGATTTGACCGAGCAGGCAATGCTTCAGCAAGCAGCGCACAGCTCTGTTGCTGCTCTATGGGTTTGCTTTGACATAGTTGAGGAGGAATAGCGGCTGGCTTACATAGTGAGTCTTTCGAAGCGGATGAACGTGCACAAGAGCGGCAGAGATATTTGGGCTCAATCACCAAGCGATGGATATCGCCTAGGTTTTCCGCAATTTGCTTGCGATTCATCTTACAAAAACGTTTAGCCACACTACAACTCCAGCTAAGAATACGAATAGTTCTTAGTAAGATATACCTGCTTGATGGCCAATTAGCAAGAACAAAAATCGCACTATTGATACAGTGTGCGCTAAGTCATTGATGCGTTGACATAAACATCGAAACGATTTTTTTTCGTCTCTATCACCATGGTTGGTTTTAACTCGTTGAGCCAGTTCGCATAATCGGGCCTTTTCACCACAACCCTTTTATCTGCAAGGGCTAAAGCGGGTTCCAACAAACCGTCAGCATCGTGATCTGCACCAACCAAAGACTGAAATACACGCATCTCTTTTTTCACTAATGCACTTTTTTTCTTGTTTTCTGGGTGGGGGTACATGGGATCAAGATAAACCACATCGGGCTTAACAAACTCAGGATCCACGGCAAGCTGGCTGAGTGCATTGTGACTAGAGGCATGAATCAAAGTCATACGTTGACTGACCCACTCACCGATCTCGGGGTCCTTTTTCGCTCGGGTAAGTCCATCATCCAACAAAGCCGCAACGACGGGGTGGCGTTCCACCATCTGAACCTTACAACCCAATGAGGCGAGAACAAAGGCATCACGACCAAGACCCGCCGTACCATCTAAAATCGTCGGTGTCGCCCCTTTGTTTAGTCCTGCTGCTTTGGCAATGGCTTGGCCTTTTCCACCACCAAACTTACGCCGATGTGCCACCGCGCCACCAGCCAAATCGACATAGATTGCACCGAGTTTTGGTTCATCTAGCTTGCGAAGTTCTAAACGTAGTGCTGTCAGTACCAAAGCAAATGGACTCTCATCGCTGTGGGTTAGCCCCCAGCGCTGTACCATCTGTTGGAAACGTTCTGTTTGAGTTTGATCTTCACATAGCAGTTGTAGATGCACGCAGTGCTCCTAATCAGGTTGACAGTTTCGGGGCGCAGTTTACTGGATTTTCACCGACTTCACTAAAGATTCTGCTGTGGGATCAACTCTGACACCAGTTCAGCAAGCGGTTTAGGCTTACCGATCACATACCCTTGAGCATAATCCACGCCAAGCTCCATCAGCTGTTCAATAATTTGGCTATTTTCAACAAATTCAGCCACAGTGCGTTTGCCCATCTGTTTTGCGAGATCATTGATTGAACGTACCATTAGGTGATCCATCTCATTGGTATCTATATCGCGGACAAAAATACCGTCTATTTTTACGATGTCGACTGGAAGTTGCTTCAAGTAACCAAATGAAGATAAGCCAGAACCAAAATCATCGAGTGCGATATAGCAACCTAACGCTTTAAGCTGACTAAAAAACTCAATCGCTTGATTCATATTGCTCATTGCTGCGGTCTCTGTGATTTCAAGACAAATTTTTCCACACGGTACTGAACTGTGCGCGAGTTTTTCTAGCAAGAAAGCGATGAACTCTTTGTTGCCCATTGAATGGCCTGAAAGGTTTATCGAGCAGAGTGCTAATTGCTCTAGTACATCAGGGTGCTGCTCAAACCAAGTAAGAGTCTGGTTGACCACTTGTTTATCGAGCAAATGAGCAATGTTGTACCGCTCAGAGGCTGGCATGAAAATACCGGGTGAAATGTATTCACCATCGGCGTTTTTAATGCGAATCAGTATTTCAAAGTGCATTCCCTGCTCATCACCGGTCAAGTCAAGAATCTGCTGAGCAAAGAGTTCTATTCTATTGTTGGCCAGAGCGTTGTGCACTAAGTTGACGCTTTCCATCTCTTGCTCTCGGCGACGTAATTCTTGGTCATCAAGGCAATACATGCTGAAGCGATTGCGCCCCTCTTCTTTGGCTACATGACAAGCGGTGTCGGCTTGAGCGTGAACCATTTGTGGCGATGAAGCGGTATGGTCAATTAAGCGTATACCAATTGAACAGTTTAATGTCAGCCGAATATCTTCCCAAATAAACGCATGCTCACTCAAAGTATTGATGATGGTGGTGGCAAGTTTCTTGGCATCCATTTCAGTGCAATCTTTCAATAGAATTGCAAATTCATCGCCTCCCAAGCGAGCCAGAATCGTATTGTAAGGCAGCACTTCCTCCAGCATGCTGGCACAAAACTGGATGGCAGCATCTCCGGCTTCGTGACCTGCGGTATCATTCAGTACTTTAAGCTGATCAAGGTCGATATAAAGCATCGCATGTGTTCGGGTATAGCTTTCAACCTCACGCAGCGCCTTCTCTAACTCTTTTTCAAAGTAGTTACGGCTGTAAGTACCTGTCAGCAAATCATGCTGCGCTTGATATTGAAGTTGCTCTGATAACGCTTTGGTTTCCGTAACGTCTTCGCCAACAATGAGTAAATGCCCTGATTCAGCCAAAGGGCGGATGTTTTCGCGTACCCAAACGATATGTCCATCGGCATGGCGATACTCAATTTCTCGACGCCATACGCCTTTGATCGCCTGCTTAGGTTGCAGCAGAACTTGTCTAGGCACTAATGCATTATTGTTGTGGTAGAACTCTTTTAACCTATGACCTAGTACCTGCTCAGAGCGGTAGCCCAATAACTGCTCAGCAAACTGGTTAACTTGTTGAATACGATTTTGCTCATCTAGGGTGACCATCATTACTGGTTGCTGATCGTAATAGTGGCTTAAGTTGGCCTCGCGTTGGTATAGACGCTCTTCGGTAATTTTGCGCGAAGTAATGTCACGCGCTTCCAATAAATACTGACTACCTTCATTTAGCAAAGGGATTGGCTTAAGAGAGAGCTCTAATACCATCGAACCTTGATCGGTATGCCAAATTTCAGCCTCAAACTGAACAATAGCGTCGTGCTCTTTCGTGATAAAGAACTGCTTCAATTGCTCTCTAGCTTGCTGCTCCCAATGGCGATGCTGCCATATTGGACGCTCAACACTAAAGTTTTGGTCATAGAGCAGATCTTGTAACTTGCGATTGCTCGACATGATATGGCCGTTGGCATCAAGTACTCCAATAAAGTGATAACTCTGATCAAAGACCATTTCGATTAACGTTTGACTCTCTTTCGCGAGCTGTTCACTACGTTTTATCCGGCTGAGATAATAGATAAGAATCATAATGATAACTGCCAGGAAAAGGACCAAACTGCCCGCTATTTCCAACTCCTGCTGATAGCGGTCAGAAAAAGATTGAGGCTTATTGAAAATAACAGACGTCGCCTCTCCTTCTATGCCTAGCCCCCATTTCAACACAGCTTGATAATCGAGCTTAATTTCTGGAATACCAACTTCAACTTTTGGTAGCTGAGCTTCTGGGTTGTCTAGAACGCGTTGCAATAGTTTAGCTGTCTGCTGACCATGCTGCCGACCACTTTGAATTACACCGCCCACAGCTCCGTAGCCTAAGCCCAAGTCATGCACCATATAAATCGGCGCTTTAGAGGCTTCATTCAGTTGCTGCCAATGCTCTTGCTGAGCCGTAACTGAGCCGTCTCTTTCTCGGTAGTAAATCCAGAAAATGACACTAGCTGTACTTTCTAGCTTTGCAGCAAACTCTATAAGCTGTTCAAACTTTTCCGGAATAAGTGAAATTACGCGATCTTGATATTCCGGATAGTGAGTAAGAAACTTGTCGATTTGAGAACGTGCAGCCGCACCCGTCACTGAATGGTCGGTAACGATGTAGATTGACTTAACTTCCGGTTGAATACGTTCTATTAAAGAGATATTGCTGTAAAGATCAACGTCTTCCGTCACCCCTGTCGCGTGGAGATCTTTATGCATGTCAGGGTCGTAGCCATTAATGCCACCAAAGATCACTGGGGTGTCCCCCAAGATGGGCGCCAATTTGTTCATTAGCATCAAAGCGTTGTTGTCACTGACCACAATAGCTTTAAACTGCTCTTGCTCGAATTTAGTTTTGTAGAGCGAGTACAACTGGTCAAAGTAGGCATCACTTTGGATTCGCTTGGTATCGAGATAGAGTACTCGTGTCGAGATATGAGCGTTCTTCAGTTGCTGTTCTAAACCCTTTTGAAAAGTATCAGTCCAGAAGAAACCTTGATGGTATGAGTGCACCACTAGCACATCATTTTCATTTGCTCGCGTAGCAAAAGTGGTAACTAGCGCTAGAAGGATTAGACACAAACGCACTAAAATAGTCTCAAAATCAAAGGAGTATGGATATAATTGTATCACCACTGATGATAAATTGTACTAATTCCACTAAGTTAGGCTGATTTACAAGGACTTACATGCAAGCACACGGTATTAAACTTGATGACTTAGATAAAGCTATCTTAAAAACTTTGATGGAAGACGCTCGTACTCCTTATGCCGAAATGGCTAAACAGTTCGAGGTTAGCCCCGCAACGATCCACGTTCGAATCGAAAAAATGAAGTCAGCGGATATTATTCAGGGTACGGAAGTGATCGTCGATACCAAAAAGCTCGGTTACGACGTTTGTTGCTTTATTGGTATTAACCTTAATGCTGCGCGTGATTATCATTCTGCGCTAGAAAAACTCAATGCGCTTGAAGAAGTGGTTGAAGCTTACTACACCACAGGGGCCTATAATATTTTTGTAAAGCTCATGTGTCGCTCCATTGAAGAACTACAATATGTTTTAATTGATAAGTTACAAGCGATTGATGAAGTTCAATCAACGGAGACCTTAATCTCTTTGCAAAACCCAATCAACCGCAACGTCAATCCATAAAAAAACTCGCCTCAGCGAGTTTTTTATTCAGTATCGAGCAATTATTTCGATTCTAAATACTGCTTTAGCTCATCGACTGAAATGCCTTGCTCAGCGATCTCTTTAGCTAAAGATTCAACCTGTTCACCCTTGCGTGAGTCAATCACTTGCTGAAACTGATAAACCATATCACGTAAGATTGGCAGTGGTACTTGTTTTGCTGCACTTCTAATGCGTTCACCACTTTGATTGCCTAGTTCACTCAAAAGTTTACCAAACATAATTTTTTCTGGAGTGTCTTCCAATTGCTCCAATACACGAGCCATCTCGTATGTTGTCATTGACATCGTTGTGATTTATCCACAGAACTCGATATAAGAAGCTCAAATATACATCGTTTTGTTAGATTATCAAGGCTTGCCAAACGTGCTAGGCCATTGCATGGTGCCAGGTTTTACCAACCTTAGACCATAGGATCGCCAGCGCTGGAAAAACTATCAGCATTAAAGTCGCGATCATAACCTGAGGTTCCATACCTAATCGCTGAACGCTACCAACCACTAGGCCGGAACCACTCATCTGAAATAGTCCAAGTAACGCCGCCGCGGTACCCGCTTTATCACCAAAAGGTGCGAGAGCCTTTCCAGCTGATGCGCCAAGTATCCAGGCAAAACCAATCGAAGATATAAAGATAGGGAGCATAAAGGCAATCGCCGTAGATTGTCCTATTAGAGCAAGCATGGTAACCCCCGCAATAGCTAGAGTGATAATACCGATTGACAGCGTTTTGTGAGTACCAAATTTGTCCATAAACTTAGGTGCACTCATACAAGCAACAATGTTAAATGCGGCATTAATACCAAACCACATAGTAAACTGGTTCATTGATAGACCGAGGTTCTCCATCAACACCACAGGCGCAGACGTTACATAACCTAGAATCACCGCCATAGCTAACATACATAGTGTCGCATGGAAAAGGAATGTCGGCGTTTTAACCACATCGAGGTAGCGATGAAGCTTAAACACAGGCTCTTTACTTAGTTGTGGGTTTGTCTCCTTTAACCCCACCCAGAGCATGCCTAGTACTACAACAGCGAACCCCGCCATAAAGCTAAAGTTTGCTCGCCAGCCGAACTGCTGTGTCAACCAACTGCCCAAAATCGGAGCCAGTGCAGGTATAAAGCAGATTGCACCATTTAGGTAACTGATCATCTTACCGCTTTTCTGTGGGCCAAAGATGTCGCGAACTGTTGCAAAGGCTGCTACCGATGTCGCGCATGCACCTAAGCCTTGTAGCAATCGAGACATAAGCATCCACTCAATATTTTGAGCGCTCCACGCCAATAAAGCACTCACTGCGTAGATACTCACCCCTCCCAATGCAACAGTTCGACGTCCTAGTTTGTCTGCTAAAGGTCCAGCAAATAGCTGCCCTACGCCCATAGCAAACAGAAACCATGTAATAGTGTCTTGAGCAAGAGCATGTTCCACGTGAAACGCAGTTGAGATCATTGGTAGTGCCGGCAAGTAGATATCTATTGCCAATGGGCTGAATAGAACCAGCAGTGTTAACAACACTAACTGTAATTTACGAGGGGAACTTTCATTTGCCACTTGCACTTTGAACTCCGATGCACTTGATGAATTTGTCTATATACTAGGCTAAACTAGATATGCCATCTAATGACGTATAGTCATCAATGTTATTCCTCAAGAGAATTTCTAATGAATATTGAGAAGCTAGCTCGCATTGACCTCAATCTACTGGTCTGCTTGCGGGTGTTAATCGAAGAATTAAATGTCACACGCGCAGCGCATAGGTTGTGTTTAAGTCAGTCGGCGGTCAGCAAAAGCTTGGCCAAGCTAAGAACCCAGTTTGATGACCCACTTTTCGTGCGTCACGCTCATGGGTTAAAACCAACACCTAAGGCTCTGTTTCTTAAACCTAAGCTTGAGATTCTTATCAACCAGCTCGAACAACTTACCCAACCAGAGCAGTTTTCACCCGGTTCGAGTGACTACCGTTACCAAATTGCCGCAGTAGAAAGCGTCTACCCGCTGATTCTTCCTCACTTCTTGCCAGAAATTTTCAAACGCGCGCCTGGTGTAACCATCAGTACTCATGCATGGGCCGAAGAAACATTCAAGCAATTACAACGTGGCGAGATTGACCTTGGGATTACTGGTAAAGATATTGACATTAACGATGCCAAATTAACCATGCTTCCACCGAGTGATATTTGTGAACAGGAAATCTATCGTGACAATCAGATGTGCTTAGTAAGAAAAGAGCATCCAGCGCTTAAGCAACATTGGAACTTAGAAAACTATCTTTCTCAACGCCACGTACAAGTAAGGTGTGATGGCAACGAACGCTGGCTACTCGACTATCGATTGGCAGACATAGGTAGAGAGCGTGATATCGCCATTACCGTACCTGACTTTAACAGCGCAGCTAGTCTTTGTTCGTACACTGATTTCGTCTTTACCGCACCAAGTCATTTCGTCAAGCTTGCTTCGAAACAACTCGACCTTACTGTGCTGCCACTACCGATGGAATTTCCTCCTATGGCCTACACGTTATTTTGGCACCGAGACAGGGAGAGTGACCCTGCCTTGTCTTGGATACGACAAATTATTCGTGATAAAACCACAGCACTTAGACAATTTGCAGGCTGACAGCAAAAAGAGTAGCTTATTCGCATCGTCCACATAACGTCACTCACACCGACATGGACGCCTTAATAACATGAAGGATTAACACAGATGCTTACAACAACAGAGCAACGCCTATCCGCGATTCGTGACTGGCTAGCACAGCATAATATTGATGCTTTGCTTATCCCGCATGAAGACGAATATCTAGGCGAATACGTACCAGCACACAATGAACGATTGCATTGGCTAACTGGCTTTACTGGTTCAGCAGGCGCTTCTGTAATCACTAAAGACAAAGCAGCGATCTTTGTCGATGGTCGCTACACGGTACAAGTAACCAAGCAGGTTCCAGCTAATCTATTTGAGTACTGTCACCTGATTGAAGAACCTGCGCTAGATTGGATTCTGGGCCAGCTAACTAACGGAGCCTCTGTAGCAATCGATCCACGTATGCACAACTCAGCCTGGTTAGATATGGCACAAGCAAAACTAGCAGAATCGCTTGAGCTTAAAATTCTCGACATCAACCCTATCGATGAACTTTGGCATGATCGCCCAGCACCGGTTGTTTCCGACGTTCGTCTGATGGCAACGGAAGCGGTTGGCCAGTCAAGCGAAAGCAAACGCCAACAAATCGCGGAACTGGTAAAAACATCAGGCGCTGATAGCGCTGTGATCACCGCACTCGATTCTGTTTGTTGGCTCCTTAACGTGCGCGGTCTCGATGTATCACGCCTGCCGGTTCTTCTTTCTCATGCAATTCTACATTCCGACTCAAGTGTAGAATACTTCCTAGATCCTAATCGTTTGCCAGAAGAGTTTGAGGCTCATGTTGGTAGTGGAGTGACAGTTCATCATCCGGAAGCCCTGCAAGCAAGACTCGAAAACCTATCAGGCAAGAAGGTATTGGTTGATCCAGCGACAAGCAACTCTTGGTTTAAACTGGTTCTGCAAAACAGTGGCGCGGTTGTAGTAAGCGCTGCGGATCCATGCCTAATGCCAAAAGCTACTAAAAACGCGGTCGAGATTGCAGGAATGAAGGCATGTCACATTCGTGATGGTGTAGCGATGAGCAAGTTCCTGAGTTGGTTAGATACAGAGGTAGCAGTTGGCAATCTGCATGACGAAGCGACGCTATCAGACAAACTAGAATCATTCCGTAGCGAAGACCCGACTCTAATGGACCTAAGCTTCGATACAATCTCTGCAGCAGGCGGCAACGCAGCGATGTGTCACTACAATCATGCAAACCAACCACAGCCAGGTAAGCTTGAATTAAATACGTTGTACCTCGTTGACTCAGGCGGTCAGTATCTAGATGGCACAACCGATATCACACGTACTATTGCCATTGGTCAACCATCAGATGAGATGATTAAGCAATTCACGCTCGCACTAAAAGGCCATATCGGTGTAGCACGTGCTCGGTTCCCGAAAGGTACTCGCGGTTACCAAATTGACACCCTAGCTCGTCAGCACCTTTGGGCAGAGGGCTACGACTACGACCACGGCACTGGTCATGGAGTAGGTCACTTCCTAAATGTTCATGAGGGTCCCGCCAGCATTTCCAAGAAACAAATTGATGTACCGTTAGCTGAAGGCATGGTGCTATCCAACGAACCTGGTTACTACCGCGCAGATGCATTTGGTATTCGTATCGAGAACCTAGAGCTAGTGGTTGAGACACCTACCGAAGGTGACTTCCCTGTTCTTTCATTTGAGTCGCTCACACGTTGCCCAATCGACAAACGCAACATCAACGTGGATATGCTGACACGACCAGAGTTAGCATGGTTGAATAGCTATCATCAAAAGGTTTGGGATGACATCAGTCCACTTGTTGAAGGCGATGTGAAAGTTTGGCTTCGTCAAGCAACACAACCTATAGCTCATGATTAGATGACTAGATAAAAATAGAGGGTTGACGTTTTATGCCAACCCTGCTCTTTTTATTTGTGTTTCACGTGAAACATAGGCACTCAGCTCAATCCTGAATAAGCCGAGTGCCAATCTCGCCATACTGGGTCAAACCCTTTGGTCCGAATCATCTCTTCAACTGTTCTAGCACTTCGCTCATCGCTAATCTCAAATTGTTCCAGTTCGACGTCATCCATCGCATAGCCACCCGGCTGAGTTTTCGATGCTGCGGACATAGTGGTTATACCCAAAGGCAATACATTATCTCTGAACTTCGGTGACTCACGAGTTGATAATGACAACTCCACTTCTGGATTCAACAAGCGATAAGCACAAATAAGCTGTACCAACTGTTTATCCGTCATTACCGATTTGGGCTGTAGCGATCCTTTACAAGGACGCAAGCGCGGGAAAGAAATTGAATAGCGCGTCTGCCAGTAAGTACGCTCAAGATAGTCCAAATGAGCGGCAACATAAAAACAATCTGTGCGCCACTCTTCGAGTCCGATCAAGGCACCAATACCAATCTTATCAATGCCCGCTTTTGCTAGTCGATCCGCTGTATCGAGTCGGTACTCAAAGTCCATCTTATTGCCACGTAGATGATGTTCTGCATATGTTGATGGATGGTACGTCTCTTGATAAACCATCACCGCATCCAAGCCCAATCTTTTGAGTTCAGCGTATTCGTTTTGATCAAGCGGCTGTACTTCCATCGCTAAATAGTTAAAGCGCTGCTTGATCATAGGCACCATTTCACGGAAGTAGTTCATGCCAACTTTGGTTTCATGCTCACCAGTAACCAATAACACGCTATCAAATTTCATGCGCTTAATGGCTTCCACTTCGGCAGACACCTCATCTTTATTCAGCGTTCGACGCTTAATGCGATTCTCCATTGAGAAACCGCAATAAGTACACGCATTGGCACACAAGTTAGAAAGGTACAATGGTACATAGAGCGACATTGTATTGCCAAATCGCTTACGAGTGGCCGAATACGATAACTGCGCCATTTGCTCTAAGTAAGGCTCAGCGGCAGGAGAAATTAAAGCTTTAAAATCTTCCAGATCGCGCTTGGGTTTATTCAAAGCTCGCTTAACATCTTGTGCGGTCTTGGCGTAAATCGACATCGAAATGTCATCCCAATTGAGCTGCCTATACTGCTCAACAAAACTCATGTTTTCCTCGCTTAGAACTCATAGCTCGTCTAAGAATGAAGTCAATGGACTCGACGCGACCGCGTGAGACACCCTCCCAGCAAGACCTGCTTCATAGGCTATGCGCCCTGATTCAACCGACATCTTAAATGCTTTCGCCATTGAAACCGGATTACTTGAAGTAGCAATAGCAGTGTTTACAAGTACTGCATCCGCACCCATTTCCATTGCCCGGGCTGCGTGAGACGGCGCACCAATACCAGCATCAACAACCACAGGTACAGTGGCTTGATCGATGATAATTTCTAGGAAGTCATGAGACACAATCCCCTTGTTCGAGCCAATCGGAGCCCCCAATGGCATAACCGCAGCACAGCCTACTTCTTCCAATCGTTTACATAGAACAGGATCTGCATGACAGTAAGGAAGGACAATAAAACCTTCACGAACCAATTGCTCAGCGGCTGCAAGTGTCTCAATGGGATCCGGCATTAAGTATTTCGGATCTGGGTGTATTTCCAGTTTTAACCAGTTTGTACCCAACGCTTCTCGCGCCAGTTGTGCAGCAAATACGGCATCTTTAGCATTCTTTGCACCCGAGGTGTTCGGCAATAAGTTAACACCCGCTTGTACTAACGGCTGCAAAATATCGTCTTGTTGGTCGTTCACATCGACACGCTTCAACGCCATGGTCGCAAGTTGAGAACCCGACACTTGAATCGCTTCTGCCATTAATCGGCTGTTGGCAAACTTCCCTGTTCCTGTGAACAGTCTAGATTCGAATTGTTTATCACCAATTTTAAGCATCGACTTTAACCCCCTGCGATCGCTTGAAACAAAGAGAGGCTATCTCCCTGTGAAAGAACTGTGCATCCCCACTCGCTATGCGGCACAACTGTATTATTGATTGCAAATACACACCCCATTTCTGGGAGTTCAAATTGGCGAATGATTTGCTGTAGATTCGATTCACTGGCAACTTGATGAGCTTGGTCATTGATGGAGATAGTGATCAAGTCTGGCTCCAAACTGTGTGCTTGTGTTGTATGTTGTTCTAATGACGTCATTGCTTCCAACTCTCTTAATTCCGATAATTCTTTGTAAGTAGTAAATGTGGAGATCTTGTTCAGCTAAGTTAGCACTCTTAGATTAAGCGCAAACAAGGCACTGTTTGTCTTTACTGATTCCCATGGTTTGCCACTGCATTTTTAAACCATCAAACAGATGTAGTTTGGCCGTCGCGACATGAAACTTTCCGGTAGCAAGTTTCTGAATGGCAGCAAGCGCTTGATAGTTGCCAAGCATGCCAACCACAGGGCCAATCACCCCACTAGCGCTACACTTTTGATCGTTATTCAGTTCATCGAATGGATACAAGCAGCGGTAACAAGCTTTACTCTGCTTAAAAGATTGATAATCGAATACTGCGAACTGACCTTGCCAGCCAGTAGCAGCTGCCGAAATTAATGGGGTGTTGCTTTCGAAACAGACTTGATTGATAAGCTGTCTAGTCGGCATATTGTCACTGCAATCAAGAACGACATCTGCCAACATGACCTCAAGTTGAAGCTGCGTTTTGTCTAAGCGCTTGTTTATCGGACGCACTCGAACCATCGAGTTGAGTTGCGCTACTTGCTTTGCTGTTGCTTCTGTTTTCGCAACTTGGAGATCATGTTCGCGATAGATTACTTGCCTCTGCAGATTGCTGCTATCAACTTCATCATCATCAACGACAACAAGCTTGCCCGTACCGGCTGCAGCCAAATACAAACTCGCAGCACTACCTAGTCCGCCACAACCGATAATCAGCACATGGGATTTACTCAGTCGCTCCTGCCCATCTTCAGCGATTTCTGGCACCGCGACTTGGCGCTGATAACGAAGAAACTGATTATCCGTGAGCATGCTCGCCCCTTACAACATTCGTTGTTTTATTTATCGGGTCGACAAAGGTACGTTGCCTGTTCTGCATTAAGTCAGAGAAAAACCCAATAACAGACTTAGGTGATTCAGCTAGGGTTATTGCTCTCACTACAGCTAAACTCGAAACACCTGTTTGCCAAACTTGCTCAGCATTAGATTGATCAATCCCACCGATCGCGACAGTCGGGTAGCCGAGAATGTCGCCAATCGGTGCTCTATTTCTTGAACTAGCGATATCAGACTCCATAGCACCATAAGGAATACTATCAATCAGTTTTTGATACAGGGCTAAACGCACTAAACCTTGTGGTTTAGATGGCATTTGTTTTGTGGTGGTTGGGTAAATATGCCCTAACGCTATATAGCTAGGGTGAATTTGGACAATACGAAGCAGTTCGTAATAGCCATGAGTGGAAAGGCCAAGACGGATACCGGCTTTGGATAGCTGAGCCAAATTAGACTCTTCAATATCTTCCTGCCCGAGATGAACTCCGTAAGCGCCATGTTTAATTGCAAGTTGCCAATGGTCATTAATAAACACTTGTGCTTGATGCTGACGACCAAGTTCAATCGCGTGAATAACTTGTTGCTCTAAATCGGCTTGATGGGGATTTTTAATCCGTAGCTGAATGGTATTGATACCTAATGCAAGTAAACGCTCAATCCATGCAACGTCATCAACCACTGGGTAGAGGCCTAAACTCTGCTTGGTTAAGGTTGGAAAGCTGACACTCTCCCCTTTAGCTGACCACCCCACTTGAATTCCTAAACGCTCGTCTTCAAGTACTGGAGTCGGAAAATCTTCAAACTGGTAAGCCCACTGATTTAACTGTGCCACACCTTGGTATTCATTTAAGAGTGTTTCACGTGAAACACGCTTCTGCTGTGAAGCCATTGCCCGAGCGAGTGTTAAAGTATCTTCGATTGGAAAATCGAGTATAGTTAAGGTCACTACCCAAGCTAGGTGATGCTCAGCTAAAAGTTTATCGGTTAGTTCAGACTTAGTGGAGAGCGCTCTCAATTCATGGTTAATTGGATGACGCCAGATATCAAGTTGAGAGACGTCACCCTTTCTATTTTCTATCTGACCATCAAGAATGCCGATAAAAATGGATTTCAAGGACTGATTTACACACGCTTCAACTGATAAACCAGAATGGTAATACAGAGCAAAACTGTACTCAGTCACAGTATCGTGCACATCAATTAGGTCAGTAATAACGTGTAGAGCATGTTGGTTGCGAACAAGCTGAATAGACTGAGTTGGGCTCACACCCAACTCAATCTCTTCGATACTAAAACCTTGTTCTTTCGCCAGCAGCAAACATTGTTGAACCAAACCGGTTAGTTCGATCAATGGCGATGGAATAAGGATTCTAGACATTAATCGCTGACCTCAACTTGAGCTGCTGGGTGGTATAGTTCAGAACCTGTCTCTCTAAACTCTTGGGATTTTTGACGCATCCCTTCAAGCGGGTCATCGAGCATCTTGATCGAAATAGCTTGGTCTGCCGCAACTCGCTCAGTGTCTTTCGCGTACTCTCGAACCTCTTGCGAAATCTTCATAGAACAGAACTTGGGCCCACACATAGAACAGAAATGCGCGACCTTACCCGACTCTTGAGGCAACGTTTCATCATGGAAAGCACGGGCGGTATCAGGGTCAAGTGACAAATTGAACTGATCTTCCCAGCGGAATTCAAAGCGTGCCTTAGAAAGTGCATTATCTCGGACTTGCGCACCAGGGTGCCCTTTAGCTAAATCAGCGGCATGCGCTGCAAGTTTGTAGGTAATCAAGCCTGTCTTAACATCATCTTTGTTGGGTAAGCCAAGGTGCTCTTTGGGTGTGACATAACAGAGCATGGCACAGCCATACCAGCCAATCATTGCAGCACCAATACCGGAAGTAATATGGTCATAACCAGGTGCAACATCAGTCGTTAATGGACCTAGGGTATAGAATGGGGCTTCATGGCAGTGCTCCAACTGCTCTTCCATATTCTCTTTGATCATATGCATGGGAATATGACCTGGGCCTTCAATAATGACCTGAACATCGTACTCCCACGCAATCTTAGTTAACTCTCCAAGCGTGCGTAGTTCGGCAAATTGAGCTTCATCATTAGCGTCAGCAACCGAACCAGGGCGAAGACCATCGCCAAGAGAAAGAGCCACATCATACTTAGCACAGATTTCGCAAATCTCTCGGAAGTGAGTATATAGGAAGCTTTCCTGGTGATGAGCCAGACACCATTTCGCGATGATGGATCCACCGCGAGAAACAATACCGGTGACTCGTTTTGCTGTCATGGGTACATAGCGAAGCAACAAGCCTGCGTGAATAGTGAAGTAATCCACACCCTGCTCTGCTTGCTCAATTAAAGTGTCACGCATCACTTCCCAGTTGAGGTTTTCTGCAATCCCATTTACTTTCTCAAGCGCTTGGTACATTGGCACAGTACCGATCGGCACCGGACTATTACGTAGAATCCATTCGCGAGTTTCGTGAATATTGCGTCCAGTAGACAAATCCATAACGGTGTCGCCACCCCATCGAGTCGCCCACACAAGCTTCTCGACTTCTTCTTCAATGGAAGACGTTACTGATGAATTACCGATGTTGGCGTTCACTTTAACGAGAAAGTTGCGGCCAATAATCATAGGTTCAGATTCTGGGTGGTTAATGTTGGAAGGGATAATCGCACGACCTTCGGCAACTTCTTTACGCACAAAATCTGCGCTAATGTCCTTTGGTAAGTAAGCCCCGAAGTTTTGTCCTGGGTGCTGCTGGTTCAGCACCTCATCACGATACTTGGCACGCCCCATATTCTCCCGCAGCGCAATATATTCCATCTCTGGTGTAATAATACCTTTACGAGCGTAATGCATCTGAGTGACACATTGGCCATCTTTGGCGCGTCGTATGCGCGGTAAGTTGCCATAACGGAGCTGATCTAATGTCTCATCTTCTAGGCGTTGTTTGGTATATACCGAACTTACATCATCAAGTAGTTCTGTATCTGAGCGTTCTTCTATCCATTCTTCTCTTAGCTTGGGTAGGCCACTATAAAGGTCAATGGTGTGCTCTGGGTCGGTATAGACACCAGATGTATCGTACACACGTACTGGCTCATTAGGCTCGAATATAGGTGATTCTTTGCTACCACCTATTAGGCTGTCAGCTAGCGATATTTCACGCATTGGCACACGAATATCAGGGCGAGAGCCCTCTACATATACCTTGCTTGAGTTTGGGTAAGCTTGTACCGAAAGAGTATCAATGAACTGTTTTGCTTCCAGTCTCGCTTGTTTGCGACTCGACATAGCATTTTTCCTTGCTTTGTTATTCTTAGATAAAAAGTAATGGGATAAAAATGCTTGGCGGAAAGATGCGACAAGAGGAATCGAATGACGGCTTAAGCTAGCGTGCTATTGGCGTGTAACAACATTCGACTATTTGATAAGTCAACCAGATAGAACTCTGGTATAGATATCTACTCTTGTTCCCTTCGCAGATATTAATCTGATCAGGTTCAACGGATCCCGAATAAACGGTCTCAGCCTTAAGGCACTCCGACAAGTAACAGCAGTATATAAAAACGGCTTGGGTAAACCAAGCCGTGATGAATAGAAATAAGCTACTTTTTAACCAACATTAGCTCTTAATCAGTATTTGGAATCCTAGCCATGCGGCTGAAATACTTAAAAAGACATTCAGCAGAACGTTGAGACCCATCTTCAAAAACGCACCTTGCTGCATGAGAAGCACATTGTCCATTGAGAACGTAGAGAATGTTGTCAATGCACCAAGAAAGCCCAGACCAATGATTTGACGCCAAGGTTCTGTAGCTAACGTCCCATTCTCAAATGCGGCTATAAGCAGACCCATTGCCAAAGAACCAACTACGTTAACGGTTAACGTACCATATGGAAACCCTCGACCAAGAAGAACCACACAAAGCTCTGAAACTAAATAACGCGAACACGCACCAAATGCGCCACCGAGAGCGATAAAACCTAATATTGAAAACTGACCCATAATTCCTCCGATTAGCTGGGAGTATTGTAGCCAAATTTCGCTCGTCAGTAAGATTAGAAATTAAGATTTAGCTGTTAATAGTCTCAGAGATTTAAAATGTTACAGGTGTCACTTTACTTCTATATATCCCATTAATCCGGTTTTCATGTGTTCAATAACATGGCAGTGATACATCCAACGCCCTGGGTTATCCGCAACAAACGCCGCAACTGCGGTTCCATTTTTACCAAGTAATACAGTGTCAGTATGGAAAGGCTCGTCTAATTTCTGACCATCGAGTTCCAAAACTGTGAATGTATGACCATGAATATGAATGGGATGGTGATACTGAGTGACGTTCCTTAGATAAAAGATATAGGTCTTACCTAACTCCAGTGAAGCAAGCGGCGCGGGGATACTATCTTTCGTCATGCCTTCCCATGCTCGTTTATTGGTTAGCCAAAACTTGGGTACTGACTTACCATCCTTTCCAACTGGAGTAACTGCACCTTCCCACTCAAATACAAAGTCTATTTTATCTGCGTTGGCTAAATCGAGATCAGGCACTGGATTTAGAGGGAGTTTAGGGATCGGCCTGTAATCGGAAAGATCGGAGCTGATCACTTCAAACTCACACAAAGGGAACGAGAACCTCCCTTTCATATAGCGAACGTAAATACGCTCTCTATGCTTTGGAGCCATTAAGGCGATATCAACCCTCATTCCTGGGCCAATCTTATGCTGTGATAGCTCGTAGGGCGTTTTAATGGGGTTGCCATCAATTGCAATAACCCAAGCCACAGCCCCTTCAATAGCAATCGGATAGGTTATTGTGTTGTCGACATTAGCAATCCGGAGGCGTGTGGTGGCATTCTCTTTTAGTTGATAGATTGGTTCATGTACGCCATTGACACTACTGAACTCACCTGGAGTACCCATCCGAGCACTTAGACGCGGGATCATCAGATCTTTCCATTCGCCCCGTCTATCAAGGTGCCAATGCTTGAGCATCAGCTCGTGCTCTTCATCAAATTCTACTGGAAGCGCTTCTTCGACAATGATCAGCCCCACCAAGCCCATTCCTAGCTGTTTAACGCTATTCATATGCGGGTGGTACCAAAACGTACCAGCATCTGGAGGAGTAAATCGATACTCGAAAGTTTCACCTGGCATAATGGGTGCCTGACTTAAAAATGGCACCCCATCCATTTCGATAGGGATCCTTAATCCATGCCAATGAATAGTAGTAGGCTCTGAAAGTCTGTTAGTAAATCTTATTGTGACTTCTTGTCCCTGACGACAGCGAATCGTCGGTGCAGGGATTTCGCCATTAAAACCAAGCACATCGGTTGTATAACCGGGTACCAGTTCTGCTGTGGCAGGCTGCGCAGTTAAGTCGTAAACATATTTTTCCTGCTCACTCTTTACACGAGTTAAGGTGCAAGCAGGCAGTACACTAAGCGCAGAAAACGCTAATCCAGTTTTGATAAAATGACGACGCGAGAATTCCATAATCTATTAGACTGTTGAATGAATAAGTAACTAAAGTAACAGATTAGTGGGAATAATTCTCAATAAGATGGGTGGTTTGAGAACAGGGTGGAGGGCAGTTGCCACCTAGAAAACAAAAAGGCTCCAGCCTTACGACTGGAGCCTTTAAATATGGCAGGGGTGGAGAGATTCGAACTCCCAACACGCGCTATTTATGGTAATTTGGGGAATCCGCTGCTCTGCCAATTAGAATTTTGTAGCCAAAATAAAAAGCTCCAGTCTTTCGACTGGAGCCTTTGAATATGGCAGGGGTGGAGAGATTCGAACTCCCAACACGCGCTATTTACGGTAATTTGGGGAATCCGCTGCTCTGCCAATTAGAATTTTGTAGCCAAAATAAAAAGCTCCAGTCTTTCGACTGGAGCCTATAAATATGGCAGGGGTGGAGAGATTCGAACTCCCAACACGCGGATTTGGAATCCGCTGCTCTGCCAATTGGAGCTACACCCCTAAAATAGGTTTCAAATTGTTTGAGATTGGACTGGGGGGATTCAAACTCCCAACACGCGCCTATCTACATGGATTGGGGGAATCCGCTGCTCTGCTAATTGGAGCTACACCCCTGTGGAATCTCGAAAATTGTAGATTCGAAAAAACCTCGCGATAAGCGAGGTTTAAAATAAGTGGCGGAGCGGACGGGACTCGAACCCGCGACCCCCGGCGTGACAGGCCGGTATTCTAACCAACTGAACTACCGCTCCGCACTGGTTAGACTCTTGAGTCTAATTTTTGCCTTTAGATCATTTAACAATCTAAAAACCAAATTAAAGCCTGGCGATGTCCTACTCTCACATGGGGAAGCCCCACACTACCATCGGCGCTAATTCGTTTCACTTCTGAGTTCGGCATGGAATCAGGTGGGTCCAAATCGCTATGGTCGCCAAGCAA
>Ga0213837_1000203_pt1 | contig 89547 bp, 78 predicted proteins | sample SWPATP12_FD_160572 | JGI IMG/M metagenome (GOLD analysis project Ga0213837, IMG submission 160572) | Coastal seawater microbial communities from Marineland, Florida, United States - SWPA TP1 #2 | ecosystem: Environmental > Aquatic > Marine > Coastal | place: USA: Florida | collected 2016-08-06
AACAATAATCAGACTGGACGAGGAGCACAAAGCAAGAAATAATCACTCTGTTTGAGGACAAAAAAGACGGTTTTAAGTGGATCCAATACGCCGCAAATGGGTGGATCTATTAGGGTGCCAATCGACATGAAGAGCAAAGAAAAGAATTTGTCGATTTCTCCTTAGACAATAAAGAAATTTATTACAAATATAAATCTTCGAGTGCTGCACAATTTAAAAAAGCGTATCGCAACAATGACCTAAATTCACCAAGCTTCTTAAATGATTGCTTGAGAAGTGTAGATAAGTTTAAGTATGTCGTCCGTTTGATTTATAGCATAAAAAGTTTAGAAGTTACTTTGAATAAAATAATAGAAGGTGAGGAAAAAGAAGTATTTTACGATAGTAAATCAAACACTGATAGACTGCATTATATGAAGTTCAGTCACGACACTTTGCTTGAATATGGGTTAAAGCTTATTCAGAGTTATCCTATTCTTTGTCGAATGATTATTGACCAGTACCCTTATTTTTTTGTGGATGAATATCAGGATACTCATCAAAATGTAGTGCTGTTTCTACAGTCAATTCATAAATATTCCATCCAAATGAATCGTAACTGGCTTATTGGTTATTTTGGGGATACTGCTCAGAATATTTATGATGATGGAGTTGGTAGAAAGATAGTTGATTTACATCCTGGGTTAAAAACTGTCGATAAGGTATTCAACAGACGTTCTCATAAGCAGATCATTGATGTTTGTAACAAAATTAGAGCCGATAATATACAACAACAGCCTATTTTCGATAGCAGAAAATTTGGTTCGGTTCAATTTTTTACGAGCGTCTCTGAATGTAAAGTATCAGCGGCAACTCAGTTCTTGGATGAATACTATAGAGATATTGTTTGTGACAATCGTGAGAGTGATATACTAGATACTCAGAAAAGTAAGATAAATTGTCTTGTATTGACAAATAAGTTAATGGCTTCGCTAACTGGATTTGGCGATGTTTATGGTGTATTTAGCAATTCAAATATTTATTTTGAAAATTTAAACACTCAGGTCTTATCTTTAGAGCATAAAAAATTACACCCTTCAGTTTTATCAATATATAGATTCATAAAGCTCTACCAAGATTTGAACGCGGATAATGTTACTTACTTCGATATTTTCGGTTCATCTATTAAAGGCTCAAGCTTTCATGTCGCCAGCTCACTTATTAAAAAGCTAAAGAGTTTTTATGGTGAGAATTTTGGTGATTGGGTGAATCATATCGCTTCAATTTTTGATGATAATAATCTCAAGGAGCAGTTGTGCAAAGTGCTGCATAATAGAATCGATTTACAGTTTAGAGAGGTGGAATCTTCAGACGTATTCAATAATAAAGTTTTTTCTGACCTTGATTTTCTTATGAGCGACGATTTTGAACAGGAAAGTTCAGAAACAAGTAAGAGAGATAGTGTTTTAAAATTACCCCTTAGATCGCTATTTAAATGGGCGGACTTTATTAGTGGTATAGAAAGTGATCAAGTCAGCTACCATACATATCATGGTACTAAAGGCGAGGAATACGAAAACGTTGCTATCATTCTCGAACATAGTTTCGGTAAAAATCGGAACAAGTTTAAGAATTACTTTGAAGTTTTGCAGTCATTTGGTAGAGAAGGCAATCATTCATTTTCGGATGTCAAAGCCGAAACTATTCATCTTAATACTCAAAATCTACTTTATGTCGCTTGTTCAAGAGCAATCAAGAACCTTAGAATATTGTATTTAGACGATGTCTCTACTATCGAGGATGGTATCACTTCTATTTTCGGAGAGTGTAAACAATGGCAGATTCAAAGCGTTTAGGGGTTGAATCCATGAGAACAATAGTAAAAGAGCCTAATCAATGTTCTGAGATTGAGATAGAAAAATTTATTCAGCTCGTCGTCGAAGGCGGTGAAGTCTCAACAGTAGGACTTCGGAATAGAATCAAAAAAGCAAAAAATTTAATTTTCATAGAGCAGGACTCACAATGCGTGGCTATTGGCGCAGTGAAAGTTCCCAATTTAGAATATAAGAATAAAGTATTTATGAAAGCGGGAGTTACACAATTTACGAAGTTTATGCACGAGTTGGGATGGATTTATGTCACTGAGGCGGCAAGAGGAAAAGGTCATGGTCGTAATTTAGTATTTTCAGCACTAAGATGCATACCTGGTGCATGCTTCGCAACTACGAGAGAAGACAACGAGTCAATGCATAAGTTATTCAATGAGTTTAAGTTCTCCAAAGCTGGCAAGCCATATAAAAGCCAAAGCGGTGATCATCAGTTAGTTCTTTATACAAAGGAGTAGTAAAAACAACTCGAACTCCCCGCCTTATGCTTTGAATAGTCAGTATGATGTACTTTTAAAGAAAAAGTAGTTCAAAGCCATCGGCTATTCTAAACAGTTTAAGAGATTAAATGAGTGTAGATGGGCAATTGGAAAATTCATCCTAGCTAAGTAGTTAGCTATCTTACAATTGATGTTGAAGGATAAAATTACATGGACTTTATCAAAAACACAAAGCTTCGAAATGAACTACGTACCGCGGCGATAAACGCGATTTGGTATTCACATAAAAATGTGTTCGAAGTTTCGGACAAAAGTAAACCTACTGAACCTGAACATGTTGCTTCTTTTATAGTTAAAGGACTTCCTCTTCTCAATAAATATTGGGGACCAGCCTTGTCGAGAGAGGGGGTAAAATTAAGTCTTACCGGTGTGTTTACACATAGCTATCCTCGTGTCGAGTTTACACAAAATAAATTAAAGGCAGTTGTGGAATTAGCTGATCTGCTAATCGTAAGAAGACATTTTAAACAAGGCAAGTTGGAAAAGGAGACAGCGTGCCTCTTACAGTCGAAAATGTCAGATAATGGCTCAAAGAAATTACCATCTGGTGATCCCCAGCATTATTTATTTACTCATTGGCCGACATTTCAGTTTCAGCAAAAAGACTACGATAAACGGTCACGTTCAATTGGAAATATTGTAGGGCAAGGAAGATATAATCTCATTGCAGATAAATATAGTTTCCCTGAAGAGTGTTTCGAATGGCCAGACACTTGTAAGTGGTCAATTGTAAGAAATCTAATGAGTAGCATGAGCTCTGACGCTTCATTCGCGTCTTTTTTAGAGGATGTGTTCGCATTTGAGGATGGCCGTGAGTTCTTCTCAGATCCAAGAGTGGGTTGCGAATGGTCATTGTTAATTCAAGAATTATTAAAGGTAACATTCAATAAACGGCTAACCGCCCGAAAATTTAAAGCACCTAAACGTGGGCTAAATGTTGGACTTATGTCCTTTCAATCTGAAGAAGACGATTTAACTCTCGGATATTTAGAAAGTGTTCCTCCAAGAGAACGCAAAGTGGAAGCATCTGATTATAACGGTCCAAATGCGATATCTACATTACTCATTGAAACTGACGAAGTCGAAACCAGAAATATGGGATAGTGGTGTATCATCCCATCTAAACTGTCTAATAATATGATATCGAAAAATGCTAAATGACCAAAAACTAGCGTGATTAGATTTTTATCTCAGGTATGTTTAAGTGAAGAAAAATTACCCGAAGTATCTGTATTATCGTAAAAGTTACCTGTACTTGCCTATTCTCGTTTTAGTCCCACAACTCTCAATTAGTGTACAAACTTTATTATTCCAAAATATCGTTGTGTACAAACTTTATTATGCGAACACAAGAACCTCACCACCCTCAAATTGTCGTACACTTTGCGGAAATCTAAGAATTAAACGGTTACCTAAAACCGGTAACCTAGCGAAATAGCATAGACAAAGGGGTCTATTTCAATAGCGCTCACAGAGCCCCGGGTATCACCTAGGTTGAAGCTTGCTTCTGTGTCTATATCTATCCAACGAACGGCGGCATTCAAAAACCATCTTTCGCTTAACTGATAGTCTATTCCCACTTGTGCGGCTAAGCCAAACGAGTTATCTAGAGATAAGTCACTAAGCCCTGCCTCTTCATTAGCTCCCGTAAATTGCTCGTCATAAATAAACGTATAGTTTAGGCCCGCACCCACATAGGGCTGAAAAGCACTTGATGGATCGTTAAAGTAATAGTTAACCGTCACTGTGGGCGGAAGGTGGGTTACTTCGCCTAGCTGGTTACCTGTTCCTAATGGGTTATCGATAGCGAAATTAACGTCATGTGTGAACGGTGTTGCGGTTAATACTTCTACGTTAACTCTATCCGTGATGAAATAGGCCGCGGTGAGGCCCAATTGCGTGTTGTTATCAATGGTCAGGCCAAAGCCCAAGTCGTCCCCCACGTTAATGTTTGAAGACGATTCATCAGGTGCAACCGTGGCAAAGCCACCTCGGACGAGAATGTCGCCTTTTTCAAATGCAACTGCACTGGATGCTGAAGCAATAAAGGGAAGGGCGGTTAGTGCTAAAGCTAAGTTTTTCATCGTAGTCTCTCAGTCTGATAATTGAACACAGATAAGACTAAACAGACTTACTTAAAAAGAACTTTCTAGAAGATTAACGTTAGATTAAAAGCCTTCGTCATATAAAAAGCTAAAAACGGCGCAGAATTGCGCTGTAATCAAAACGACATACCAATTGCCAAACCAGCAACCACTGCACTTTTATTATTTCGATGATAGTCGTAATGAAGCTGCGGCGATATGGTAACCCCCAATACTTCAAACTCATACAAAAAGCCTAACCGGGCCACCTCCATTTTATGGCTGCCGTGAAACTCAACGCCGGGGCCTATTTGTGCAATAAAATTATTGGTAATGTGCAGGTCAGCAACAAGCAGGTAGGTGTAAGCGTCTAAGTCTTCAAACGCGTATTCAGCCACAAAGCCTACGCCTAAAAAATCGCTCACACGGTATTCGTAATCGATACCTAGTGTAAAAGCGTTTCCGCACTCTTTTGTGTAAGTGGTACCTACCAATGCAGATAAATGATGGGGTGACGTTTCCCAATGATGAGCATTTCCCTTTGCAACAACAACGGGGGCAAATACCAAGGCAGCAACCAAGCCTAACGCTATTTGAACTCGCATAGTGATGCTCACATAAATTTAACGGTGACTACCTAGAAAGTTTCTTTCTAGCACTAATGAGAGCGTAGGCATCAAACGGCTATTTCACCAATGAACTTTAGTTGAAGTAATCAATTGGCCCAACTTAGTCGGCGTTAGGCGCATAGTTAAGCTTACATCTACCCATAACATCAAAATCTCGCTAAGGTGTCTGAATACAAGCCACCGAAGGAAAGAATAAGATAATGATTGATGAGAAACAGAAGGTACGTTTTTTAGATGCTTGTACCGAACAGCTTATCGCGCTTTATACAGCCAGCAAAAACGGTAAAAAGGTCGATGCTGAGAAATATCGGGTACAAGGATTTATGCACGCTGGCGAGCTTCTAGGGATAATTACCAATGAACAGGGCAAGGCGCTGATTGCCGACTTACACGTACAGGTTTTTGGTGAAACTATTGATGAGCGAGCGACAAGAAAACGTAAACTTAATGCGCTAAAAGAATCTGATCCCGATGCATATATTGAGATTCCCGCCATTGAAAGACGTTAATTTAAGTTAAGCAAAGTTACCTAAACCGACTTTGCGAGATTCTCGTTTCTAAGACTATACTTTGCCCCACACTATGAAAAGAAAGCTGTAAAAAGAGGTTGCAGCTAGTTCGAAGCAGGGATGAAAACAAAGTTTAATAAGAGGCAACCCGTGCTCAAGCAGTTAGTTTACAGAAGTCAGTCGACGGTAAAAATTGATGAAAATGAACTTCTTAAAATAACAAACGATTCACTGCCATTTAATGCGAAAAACCACATTACAGGTATTCTTTTGTTTGATGGGGAATACTTCTTTCAAGTGCTTGAAGGAAATTGTGAGAAGGTAAACGCGCTTTTCGAACATATAAAAACAGACAGTCGTCACAGCAACATTATGAAAGTGACCGAAATGGTCATTCACAAACGCGATTTTGGAGATTGGCATTTAAGAACGCTTTCTGTCGCGGAAGGAAGCCGCTGCTATTGGTTACCTTCGGACATTAATATTAGCCGGGAAAGCCGGATATTTGCGCTTCTCAACAGCTTTGCTTCTGGGAAATGGCGAACTTGTTTAAGTGATAACGCGCGCAAAGACGTAAGAGCTAACGTTACGACGTCAGAGAAATCAGTTAAACCCTTCGAAAACTCTGACATCCAGTTTGCCTTTCAGCCTATTGTGGATACCTTCAGAGCTCGTGTTTCTTCAATTGAAGCCCTAATCAGAAGTAACGATGGGAGATATCCTGAGACTATTTTGGAGGAACTGGTTGGGCTGGAAAAGTACGATTTTGATCTAAAAAGCAAAGCTATAGCAATTAAGCAAGGCGCTGCGTTGCTATCTTCAGACCAGTCTTTATCCATCAATTTATGCCCCGGAGCGATTACCTCCACCGTCAACGTCGCAGACTACCTTCACGAATTGGTTAAACTAAATAAATTGAAACCACAGCAGCTTGTTATCGAAGTTACCGAAACAGAAATAATCAGCGAAAGTGACACATTTTACCAAGCAATAGAGCAGATCCGTTCACGAGGCATGAGAGTCGCTATAGATGACTTCGGCGCAGGGTACGCAGGGTTATCATTACTCGCAGACTTCACACCAGACAAAATTAAATTAGATAGAAAAATAACGACAGGCATTCACGAAAGCGGGCATCGACAAGCAATAACCGAGGCTGTACTCGAGTTTGCCAACTCTATGGGAATTCCCTTGGTGGTAGAAGGCGTCGAAACGATTGATGAGTGGCTGTGGTTGCAGCATGCGGGTGTACAAAGATTTCAGGGGTTCTTGTTCGCAAAGCCCAAATTAAATGGTGTTAGTGGTATTGATTTTTCCTTCGACGGCGCTAGCAGCTAACTCCCCATAGGAAAAATATACATTTCTTGTCATTCCGCAGGATATTTTTCAGCGTTCTCACATTTTTAAACTAAGCTTAATGGGTGTGAGTTTTTATACCAGAATATAAATACTCATAACTCATCTTTGTGTAATAGCCGTACAGGGATATTTTTGCTACACGGATTTAGCTGCGGTACCAGTAGGAAGCAAATCTATGGCATGTGGAGTGTCGCTTAATTTTGTTCGCTTGTTGTTTGGGTTGATTTTGCTGACGTTCGGCACGTTTGCCAATGCAGCGTGCGTCATTAATGCTGAAAATGGTACTTCTGATACTGATACCGATAGTGCTCTGTCTATCGTACTTAAAGAAGGTGCACAGCGTCTTTCGTTAAGCTGCGATGTCAACGCGACTCACGTTCTCTATTTCCCAAGAAACTACCTTTCTTATAATCAGCTGTATGACAGCGAGATGCAAAAAGTCCCCAAGTTAACCGGCGCATTTGAGTCCTATGCAATAGATAATACCCATAAGCGTCTATTTTTGGATATTAACTCTCAGGTAGAGCGACCTGTCAGGCTAAATATCGCTACGTTAAATGATTTTCAGACGTTGGCGTCAATACATACCTTCACATTAAGCTTGTTCATCGGCTTTTGCTTAGCGTTAACCTTGTACGTAGGAATGCTGGGAACGAGTATGCGCAACTACGGCTTTTACTCCTACAGTTTCTATGTGCTCAGTGCGGCAATTTTCTTTTTGCTTCAAGAAGGGTTACTGAACATTGCGTTTCCCCATGTCGCCTTTTTCTCGAACTTTAAACTGCATCTGTTATTCGCAGGGATCACGGTATTTGCTGCGGTAAAGTTTCTTGAGCAACTACTCGATTTCAAAGCACTGCTAAAAGTATGGCAGCGCCAGTTTATTCTGGGAATGGCGTGTTCGGCACTGGCACTTTCATTTGTGCAGATCATTCTGTCCACTTCTGATGCGATGAGAGTAAATAGTACGCTAAGTCTTATCACGCTGATAACAATGACCTGTACGCTATCAAGCTGTGTTTATGCCGCCTACCGCAAAGTACATTGCTCAAACTTAGTATTAATGGGTATTGCTGTCATGGTGTTTTCCATGATGTTTCGATTGGTTTTTTCAGACGTGTCAGCGTTTATGTACCGCTACGGACTTATTGTGGGAATAACTATTGAAGCGTTTATTTTTGCTATTGCCACGTCGAGAAAGGTAAAAAAGCTCGATGACGACAGGCTTAGTGCATTCAAACGTGCGTCTACAGATTCCTTGTGTAAAGTGCTAAACCGCAGTGGATGGGAAGGGATAGCACAAAGCCTGCTTACTAACTTCAACAAGGAAGGAGGATATTTGACCTTGCTATTTATCGACGTTGATAACTTCAAGGAGATTAATGATCATTACGGGCACCATTGCGGCGATAAAGTGCTGCAGGTTATTGCTAAAATTCTGCTGAGCCGATGCCGAGACCAAGATGCAGTAGGGCGCCTTGGCGGCGATGAATTTGTGGTGCTAAGCCACTGTTACAGTGAAGGACAATCTGAGCGCTTGGCTGCGCGCATAGAAGCCAGTCTTCTGGAAAGGGATATTAGAACCGATAACGTTGTTATTTCTGTTACGGCAAGCGTAGGCACATACATCACAAATGAACGCTGCAAAGATCTCACCACTCTGTTAAATAAAGCAGATAAACTGATGTACAGCGTTAAGGAGAAGCATAAGACGGCTCAATTGGCGTCTTCTTAATTAACCTTCCAGCAACGTATCACACACGCAGTGTATTAGGGTCATTTAAGCTGCGCTTTCGCTATATTCTTTACGGCTTTGGTCAAGTCGGCAAGCGCTGCCGATTCAAGGGTTGTCCAGTGCCAAAATAACGGTACACCAAGCTCTTTTTGAGGAAATAACGGAACGAGATCGCCTTCGTTAACCTCTTGTTCAACTTGAAGCGTGGGTAGCAAAGCCCACACCACGCCATCTAGTGCCATTTTGACAAAGCCATGAGACGATGGATACCAATGACAAGTTGTAAAAGAGGGGGCTATGTTTAAACACTCTCGTTGATAATCAGTCAGCAAAGTCACATCGTATTCGTCGTACAGCAAACCCGGTGTACTCATCACGCTCTGGGGGGATGTTTCTTTATGCAGGTATCGCTCAATGAAGCGAGGCGATGCATAAAGTTGATAGCGCATAGTTCCCAGTCTTATAGATTGCCCACCGGTAACGGGTGTACCTGTTTGGCTAATGCAAGCCATTACACGGCCTTGCTGTAATATGTCTCGGGTTTGAGTTTGATCCGCATTAACAATATGAATCGGGTTGGCACGCTTATCACTAAACGCGGCCATTACTTGCGAGAACCAGGTAGCCAGCACATCGTTATTCACGGCAACGCTTATAGGTGCAGCCGACGCTTCTAATCCACTTTGTATATTCAGCGCTTCTTCTAATACGCTTACTTTTTGAATATGCGCCAGCAGCTCTTTTCCCAGTGGCGTAGCGCGAAGCGGCTTAGTGCGAACCATCACTGGGCCGCCGACACTCTGCTCTAGCCGTTTTATTTTTTGCGATACCGCCGACTGGGTGAGGTTTAGGGCCTGTGCACCTTTTTCAAATCCGCCGTAGCGTAACACTTCATGAAAGCATCGAAGCGCGTCGTAATCCAACATTAATGACTACCTGTGAAAAGAAGGTTATAAGTATTAATTTTGCTTATTCAAAACAAATATCATTAATTTAATTTAGTCTTTCAAGGTGTATAAAATCAAGCCAATTATTCAGCATGTAACCTTAAACCGCGTTACAGCTACGGCGTTTGAACTTATTTACACTAAGAGGCATTTATCATGTTGGCGGCAGCAACAAGTGGTTTCGTGATGGGCGGTACCTTAATTATTGCAGTAGGCGCACAAAACAGTTTTTTGATTGAGCAATCGATGAAGCGACAGTGGACAACCTTGTTTGTCCTGCTGTTTATCCTAAGCGATGCTATCTCAATAAGCTTAGGTGCGATGGGCTTTGGCTTGCTATTGCAGGAATACCCAATGCTGGTGTCTATCACCAAGTGGGCTGGTGTTGCGTTCTTACTGTGGATTGCTTTTAACAAAATAAAATCATCTTTGGCCAACGACGCGCTTGTTTTAGAAATGGCGAAAAAGCAACTGTCGTTCAAAAAAGCACTACTCATTGCGTTGGCAGTAACTTGGTTAAACCCCCACTTTTACCTAGACACTTTACTATTGATGGGAAACTTAGCGAGTCAGTGGCAAGAAAATAAATGGTGGTTTGTGGGTGGAGCTATTGGTGCATCGGTGGTTTGGTTCGTAGGTTTGAGTACCTTAACCGCACGTTTTGCACACCATATGCAGCGCCCTAATTTCTGGCGTTGGTTTAACCGTCTTAATGCTGCGGTATTAGGTATGGTAAGTATTCAGTTGGCGAGTTTGTAAGGCAAAAGCGCTAAATAGCAAAATATTACGACGCGTCGAGTACGCTTTATGATTTAAGACGGTACGCTACGCATCTGTGATAGTTGACAATGAGCGCGAAGAGAGGGATAGACTGGTGAGCTGGATTTATTTGATTGTGGCGGGCCTTCTGGAAATTGGTTGGCCTGTTGGACTAAAAATGTCACAAGAGGCGGAAACCCGCGTAATGGGTATTTTACTTGCGGTTGGGTTTATGGCTGCCAGTGGTTTTTGTTTATGGATGGCGCAAAAACAAATTCCAATTGGAACGGCGTACGCTGTGTGGACAGGAATTGGCGCCGCGGGCACATTTTTAGTGGGTGTTATGTTTTATGGCGACCCCTCGTCATTGGCACGATATTTCGGCGTAGCGCTTATTGTTGCAGGAGTCGTTGTCTTAAAGTTGGCCCACTAAAGTTAGGTCCAATTACAAAAAAGCCCGTTAGCTTAGTGCGAACGGGCTTTGTTTTTTAAGCGGGTGGTCAGATTTTAGTGATATCCAAGTTGGTTTCTAAGCTCTGCCATAAAGGTTTCGATACGTTCAGCATTCTTGCCTAAATCACTTTTCCCTACTCGTGATTTGCTGCGGATATCAACCAGTGTGTCATCGCTTTTAGCGGTTAGACGAATAACTACGTCGTCTTTAAAACCAAACCACGCTGTGGTGTCGGTGGCTTCCAAGGTGTTCGGCAATGCGCCGTCGTTAACGCGTTCCCATCCAAGCGCCTCTATGGCTTTTTCTGCAGCGATGTAGACCTCATTTGCGGGTTGCGGCAGCAATTGAGTTTTAATTTCAGGGTAAGCTTCTAGTTGCTGCTTAGTGACTTCACCGCCTTCGTAAGCGATGGAGTTAGGCGCACCTTCGCGTAGCGGAGCAATTGCAACGAACTCCGGCGGATTAGTGACATCGGTAGTAATGTCATGGATCGGAGGAACTGCGCTGGCTTTGCTCATCATGCTCACCGGCATTCCTACAGCAACCAGGGCAAGAATGGCACAGATAAAGGTGCTTCCCCAGCTAACGTTTTTACGGTTAATCAAAACCTGCAAAATAATGAGTATCAACGCTGCGCCGCCCACATACACGCCAAATCGCAGTGAAGTAAATGCGGTGCCTAAACTCACACCGGCATACTGATAAAGGGGGCCGGGTAATACCACCATAAGAAAACCGACAATACTGGTAAGGGCAATGAGTGCTTTCAAGTGAACTCCAAAGTTATTATTTTATTTTTACTAAGCTACTTTAACAGTGAACGTTGCGTTTTGGATTACTTTCTAGCAATAAAATCGGTACTAGGCCAATATTTAACATGTTTGTACACTAGGGCTGTTGGTCTTTAACGTACATCAAAGACCAGCAGGCCCTGGATGAACCCTATTTAAAGCAAGGTAATTAGTTTTGCAAAATCAGCCTGATGCCAGCGAAGCTTACGTGCTTCAAGCCGAACTACTTGTTGATACGTTATCGACACAAAAGCCGCTTTTTCAACGTGGTGTGAGCGAGTATGAGCTCATTGAGATTTTGAAAAAAGCGCCATATCACTTTTTTGATGACGCTTCGTTACGAGAGCCTTTAATGCTCTTTAAAACCCATTTCATTGTGTTTCACGCCCTTTATCAACTTAAACGTCGTTGGATAGAGCAGGGCGAAGGCGTGCTAGACATTCATACTCTAAATATTAAGTTAAACCAAGAAAGTGCCCACAGCGACAAAAATAGTACCCACAGCGACCATAATAGTGCCCACGGCGACAATGATAAAGAAAGCCAGGATAAGGTTGGAGCAATAACCGAAGCTGATACCTTAGCTGAATACTACTTGGACTGGGGCAATTTTGAGAAGGCCGACAGAAAAAGTGTAGATGCACTGCTTAATGCGTTTTGGCATCGCATGGCCTCAGGAAACGCGCACACCGTTGAGCAGGAAGATATTGCCGATGCCCACGCGCTTCTGGGCCTACCCCAAGATGAACATGTTTCTTTGTCGGTACTAAAACGAGTATATAAAAAAGCCCTGCAGTTGGTTCACCCTGATAAGGGAGGAACGCAACAGGAAGCCCAAGACGTCATTCACGCCTACCAGTTATTGCTGGGGTATTATTCGTTAAAATAGAACGTTAAGTGCGCTGTGATTTCGCTTTATTCGTATAACGTATACACGCTCAGGTATTTGACCGACAACTTCAGTAATTTCAACTTCATTGACTTTTATTATCATCTATAAATGCGCACAATATGACCTATAAGAGCGTAGATCCGTATCAATGATCGCTTAACTATGCCACTTCAAAACCAATTATCGCAGTTTCAGGCTTTGAAATGCGCTAGATAATTCGGTGCACCGGAAGCAATAAGCTTTAATTTTAAAATTGGATATGCAGAGCAAAGGCCGTGTTCTGTACAAAAAGTTATTGGGAAATAGAAAATTTATGAGTCGCATTTTTTATGTTACTGCAGCATTAATAACCCTTGTCGGCGTTATTGGGTGTTCGAATGAAGGCGAGCAAGCACAGCAAGGTGCTCAGCAAGGTATGCCTGCACCCTCAGTATCGGTAGTTACACTGAAACAAGAACCTGTAGTACATGAAATGGTGTTACCGGGCCGAGTAAGCCCGTCTCGTCAATCTCAGGTGCGTCCTCAGGTAGATGGTGTTATTACGGAGCGCTTGTTTGAAGAAGGCGCACATGTAGAAAAAGGACAGCAGCTTTATCAAATTGACGAAGCCCGTTATCTAGCACAGTTAAATAGCGCAAAAGCCGATTTGAAAAGTGTTCAAGCGAACCTTAAAACGTTGGAAGCAAAGGCGCGACGCTATGACGACCTTGTTGCGCAAAACGCGGTAAGCAAACAAGAATATGACGACGTAATTGCTCAGAAAGATCAAGCGCAAGCGGCAATTAGCGTAGCTGAGGCAGCTGTTGACGTAGCGAAGGTTAATATGGGTTACACCAAAGTGTACGCCCCAATCAGCGGACGTATTAGCCGCTCTTTTGTTACTGAAGGTACCCTTGTTACTACGAACCAATCTCAGCAACTTGCAACCATTACACAGCTTGACCCAGTTTTCATTGATATGCAGGAGTCAGGTGCGTCAATTATTACGCTTCGTCAGTCAATGAGAAACCAAGGTTCAATGGATGTTGAATTAACGGTAGATGAAGTAACAGGCAAGCGTTACGACCAAACAGGCAGCGTTAAATTTTCTGAGGTAACGGTTGATGAGACCACTGGGTCGGTAACACTTCGTGCTGAAATGCCAAATCCAGATGGTGTATTGCTGCCTGGCTTGTTTGTGAAAGGCCACGTCATTACTGGACGCGAAAATGCGCTGCTTGTTCCTCAACGCGCAACGACACGCCAACCAGACGGTTCGCTTTCAGTTTATGTTGTTAACCAAAACAACGAAGTTGAAGGTCGTACCTTGGAAATAGGCAAAATCTATCGAGACCAATATGTTGCCCTAAGCGGTGTGAGCGAAGGCGAAAAGGTAATTGTAACTGGATATCAGAAGGTGAAGCCTGGCGCGAAAGTTAATCCGTCAGAGTGGCAACCATCATCACGTGGCTCACGATAGCAAACAAGGGATTTAAGTAATATGGCTCGTTTCTTTATAGACAGGCCCGTGTTTGCATGGGTGCTGGCAATTATCACAATGATGGCGGGTGTGTTGGCAATTACCTCACTCCCCATTGAACAATATCCCAAGGTGGCACCGCCCTCGGTGACTATCTCAGCAACGTATCCTGGAGCATCTGCAGAAACCGTAGAGAACTCGGTTACTCAGGTGATAGAACAAAGCCTGACGGGAATTGATAACCTACGTTATTTCTCGGCAAGCAGTTCGAACAGCAGCATGTCTATTACGCTCACTTTTGAGCCAGGTGCTGACCCTGATATTGCGCAAGTACAAACTCAGAATAAGGTACAGGGTGCACTGCCGCTGTTGCCTACTCAGGTACAGCAACAAGGGGTAACCGTAACTAAAGCAAATAGCGCATTTGCATTGGCAGTTGGCTTCTATTCTGAAGACGACTCAATGACGCAATATGACCTGAGCGACCTGTTAGTTTCTCAATTTCGCGACCCGATTTCCCGTGTTAATGGTGTAGGAAATGTACGGGTATTCGGTGCGCAGCGTTCAATGCGTATATGGTTAGATCCAGATAAACTGTACAGCTACAATCTTACACCTACTGACGTTCAAGGCGCCGTTCAGGTACAAAATACAGATGTGTCTGCTGGTCAATTAGGTGGCATGCCTGCAATAGAAAATCAGCAAATTAACGCGACTATTCAAGCGCAAAGTCGCCTTCAAACCGTTGAAGATTTCGAAAACATCGTACTTCGCGTAAATACCGATGGTTCTCAGGTTCGCGTGCGTGACGTTGCGCGTGTTGAACTGGGTGCGCAAAGCTACGACGTTATTGTTCGATACGATCGCAAGCCTGCATCAGGTATGGCGATAAGCCTTGCCTCTGGCGCAAACGCACTAGATACCATTAAGGCAGTAAAAGCCCGAGTTGAAGAACTGCGCTCGAATTTGCCAGATACAGTTAAAGTGGTTTACCCGGTTGATAGTTCTCCTTTTATCGAGCTGTCTATCGAGTCGGTAGTACATACGCTTATTGAAGCGGTAGTACTGGTATTCTTGGTGATGCTACTGTTCCTTCAAAATTGGCGTGCAACGTTGATCCCTACCATTGCGGTACCTGTGGTATTGCTCGGCACCTTTGCTGTGCTACTGGCATTTGGCTTTAGTATTAACGTGCTAACCATGTTTGCTATGGTACTTGCTATCGGTCTGCTCGTAGATGATGCCATCGTGGTGGTGGAAAATGTTGAACGTATTATGGAAGAGGAAGGTCTCTCACCTGCCGAAGCCACTAAAAAGTCGATGACTCAAATCACAGGTGCACTTGTTGGTATTGCGGCCGTGCTTTCAACGGTATTTATTCCAATGGCGTTCTTCAGCGGCTCAGCAGGCGCTATTTATCGTCAGTTCTCGGTTACTATCGTGTCGGCTATGGCATTTTCGGTATTGGTCGCCATTGTCCTTTCACCGTCTTTGTGCGCCACGTTATTGAAAAAGCATCCGGAAAACCATGACAAGAACAAAGGCTTCTTTGGCTGGTTTAACCGCACGTTTAACAAAGGCCGCGATCGCTATCAAAAGACTACAACTCATATGGCGCAACGCTTTAAGCGCTATTTCGTTGTTTATGGTTTGCTGGTAGGTGGTATGGCATTTATTTTCAGCCAGCTTCCTGGTGCGTTTCTTCCAGATGAAGACCAAGGGCGTATGATGGTGTTGGTAAGCACACCGCCTGGTGCAACGGCTGGCCGTACGCTCGAGTCTATCAAGCAAGTGGAAGACTATATTCTTGAACAAGAACAAGACGCGGTTAACGGCATGTTCGCGGTTGTGGGCTTTAGCTTTGCGGGTCAGGCGCAAAACGCGGGTATGGCTTTCTTAAACTTCAACGACTGGAGTGTAAGAGACGAAAACAATTCTGCGTTTGCAGTGATGAACCGAGCTTTTGGCGCGTTTAGCCAAATTCAAGATGCTTCAGCTTTTCCCATAGTGCCTCCGCCTATCATGGAACTAGGTAATGCAACGGGCTTTGATATGCAGCTGGTCGACCGTGGTGGAAATGGTCACGAAGCGCTGATGAATGCGCGTAATCAGCTGTTGGGCATGGCAGCGCAGAATCCAAAGCTGGCTGGCGTTCGCCCCAATGGTTTAAGTGACGTACCTCAATTTAAAATCAATATTGATAGCGAGAAAGCGTCGGCACTTGGATTGAATTTAAGTGAGATCAATAACGCGCTTCAAATAGCGTGGGGGTCCAGCTATGTAAATGACTTTATTGATAAAGGTCGAATAAAGCGTGTTTACATGCAGGCAGATTTGCCTCATCGCATGACCCCTGAAGACTTGGATAAGTGGTTTGTTCGCAACAGCGACGGCGAGATGGTGGCGTTTAACACGTTCTCGACCACTGAATGGGTTTATGGCTCACCTAAATTAGAGCGTTTTAATGGCGTGTCGTCTGTCAATATTCAAGGTAGTGCTGCTGAAGGTATCTCTTCGGGTGAAGCTATGGCTGAAATGCAGAAATTGGTTGAGCAGTTACCGCCAGGCTTCGCAATTGAATGGTCAGGCCTATCTTATGAAGAGCAGGAAGCAGGCTCGCAAGCGCCTATGCTTTACGCACTATCAATCTTGATTGTTTTTTTGTGCTTAGCGGCCCTGTACGAAAGCTGGTCTGTACCATTCGCCGTTATGTTAGTGGTGCCTTTGGGTATTCTTGGCTCGGTAACCGCTGCGTTTATTTTCAACTTGCCGAACGACGTGTACCTGCAAGTAGCGTTTTTGACTACCGTAGGTTTGGCGGCGAAAAACGCTATTCTTATTGTCGAATTTGCAAAAGAGCAGTACGAAAACGGCGAAGATTTAATGACTGCGGTTTCAAATGCTGCCTCTCAGCGTTTCCGCCCAATTCTAATGACGTCAATGGCGTTTATTTTGGGGGTAACGCCGTTAGCACTAGCTAGCGGAGCAGGCGCAGCCAGCCAAAATGCAATAGGTATTGCGGTTATGGGTGGTATGTTCGCCGCTACTTTCTTGGCGATTTTCTTCGTGCCTATGTTCTATGTGCTGGTAGAAAAACTCTTTCACAGGGAAGACAAGTAACAAGCAAGTGCGCTAGAGTGGGAAAAACTTTTCATTTTTGAATAGGGATATCGGTAATGACCACCGTTGTTTTTTCTCACGGCAAAGAAAGCGGTCCATGGGGCAGTAAAATAACAACGCTTTCAAATGTAGCGAGCGATATGGGTTTTGGCGTCGAGAGTATTGATTATCAAGATCTCGATTGCCCGGAAGCTCGCCTAGCGCGACTTAAAGAGTTTATTGCTGAAAAGTGCAATGATGTTGTTCTGGTTGGCTCCAGCATGGGCGGCTATGTGTCACTTGCCGCAGCAAGCCAAATCTCAGCACGAGGCGTTTTCCTTATGGCTCCTGCACTGTATTTGCCAAACTACGAAATTCAACGGTTCCCCTACGACGGCTACGTGAGCCTAGTGCACGGCTGGAATGACGATATCGTGCCTATCGAAAATAGCTTAAAGTACGCGCGCCATCAAAAAGCTCAGCTCTTATTACTTAATGACGGCCATCGCCTAGCGAATAGCAAATCTGTTATTTCTCCGTTTTTCAGAAATTGGTTGGAAAAATTTCGATACTAATGATGAATCGGTAAGCCTACGACCAATCGCTTATAGTTCACGCTTACGCAAATGCGGGAAAGCGCCTGTTTTTATGGCATGATGAGTTATTGCTTAAAACAGGGCAGATGGAAATGACATTTAGTTTACCTCAAGCGCCACAATGGTCGTCGCTGATAAAGTCTGGTTGCCGTGTCTTTGTTGGCGGAAATGCCTCGGTGCCGCATGCACTAGTGCAGCATCTTATTGATAACAGCGAAGGGTTTAGCGACATCGAGTTGGTTCATATGCTGGCCTTAGGCGACACCCGATGGGTGAAAGAAGAGTATAAAAACCTCTTTAAAGCGAATACATTCTTCATTGGTGGCGAAGCCATGCGTAAGGCGGTCGATGAAGGCCGTGCTGACTATACCCCCGTTTTCCTGTCTGAAATATCAAGCTTATTCAGCGACGGTACGCTGGCACTGGATGCTGCGCTGATTAACGTAAGCCCACCCGATGAATTCGGCTATTGCTCACTAGGTCCTGCAGTGGATATTGCTATGTCAGCAATCAGACAAAGCAAAAAGGTCATTGCTCAAATTAATCCTCAGGTGCCAAGAACCGCCGGGCACTCTTATATTCATATCAGCGAAATAACGGCCTGCATTGAAGCCGAAGAGCCACTTGTTGAAGTAACGCCGCCGCCTATCGATTCGGTGGCAGAGCGAATTGGTCAGTATGTTTCAATGCTGGTGGATGATGGCGCAACGCTGCAATTTGGTATTGGGAAAATACCGAGTGCTACCCTTAAATATCTGTGTAACCATAAAGACTTAGGCATTCACAGCGAAATGCTCACCGACAGTATTATTGAACTGTTGGAGTCGGGCGCTATCACCAACAAGAAGAAGACTTTCCACCCCGGTAAAATTGTTACTAGCTTTGCTATTGGTACTCGCCAGCTTTACGATTTAATCGACAGCAACCCTCACATCGAGTTTTATCCAAGTAGCTACGTAAACAAACCCACCAATATTGCCAAGAACGATAATATGGTTGCCATTAACAGTGCGCTTGAAGTGGATTTAACCGGTCAGGTGGTGGCCGATTCATTGGGCTACGACTTTTACAGTGGCATAGGCGGGCAAGTTGATTTCGTAACGGGTGCGTCTATCAGCAAAGGTGGGAAAGCGATTATAGCGCTGCCTTCTACTGCCAAAAATGAAACCATTTCCCGTATCACACCCCGTATCAGTGAAGGGGCGGGTGTTGTTACTTCGCGGGGGAATGTTCAGTACGTGGTGACCGAATACGGCATAGCATCGCTTAAAGGCAAAAGCATTCGAGAGCGTGCATTGGAACTTATTCGTGTGGCACACCCCAAATTCCGTGCAGCGCTCTTAGAAGAAGTAAGACAGCATTATTGGGTACCTCATTATCAGGAAAAGTACCCAACCGATATTCCAGAACTGGGTGCTATTCAGCTTAAAAAACTGAATATTCAGGGGGAAACCTATTACATGCGCCCGCTGAACCCCGCCGATGAAAGGCGTTTGCAGGAATTCTTTTACTCCCATACGAAAGAAACACTAAGGCTGCGTTACAACTACGACCCGAAGCAAATGTCGCGCGAAAAGTCGTGTAATTTAGTGTCGGTGGATCAAAGCTCAGATGCTGCGTTATGTATTGTAAGGCAAGAAGGCTCCCGTATTACCATTCACGCAGTAGGGCGTTTTTACTTCAATCCAAATGACAATACCTGTGAAGCAGCGTTTGTTACCCGTGAAACCCAGCAAGGGAAGGGGATGGCAAGCAGGCTGCTAAACGAATTGATCAACGTTGCGAAAAAACGAGGCATTGCAAAGATGATGGCCTACGTGCGTGGCGACAACAGCCCGATGATTGCCATTTTCGAGCAAGCGCAATTTAAACGGAAGTTCACTGGCGACCCCAGTGACATAGAGTTAGTACTAGATGTGGCATCTCTCGCATGACAATTAAAATTTTTCGCGGCAAACACGGCACTAAACACGACTTAGGGAAAGATCATCCCGAGTCACCGGATCGCCTGTTCGCCATAGACGACCAATTACTGTCTTCTGGACTCGATATGGTGTGTGAGCACGCTGATGCTACGCCTATTGCTGAAGCTTATCTTAAGCTAGCCCACGACCCTTACTATGTGAAAAGTGTGTTTGAGCATGCGGCTCAGTCCATATTTAGCGACCACGAAAAAACGCTCTATTCCGAACGCAAGGATAACGTGGCATGGTTAGACGAAGATACCGGCTTGATGCGACACAGCTTAAATGCAGCACTTGAGTCGGCTGGTGCGGGATGTAATGCGGTGGATTGGGTTATGGAAGGCAGTGACAGGCAGGCGTTCTGCGCGACAAGGCCGCCAGGTCACCACGCTACATACGACAGCGCCATGGGCTTCTGTATTTTTAATAACATTGTTATAGCTGCGCGCTATGCCCTTCAAAACTATGAACTAAAGCGCGTTGCCATAATCGATTTTGATGTTCACCACGGAAACGGTACCGAGCAAATTGTTGCTGGCGATCAACGCATCATGCTTTGCAGCAGTTTCCAGCATCCTTTTTATCCACACAGTGGTTCACCGGTGTCGGCAAGTAATATTCTTTCTGTGCCGCTAGAAGCAGGCTCTACAGGTGAAGTATTTAGAGAAAAAGTGCAGCACTGGTTTAACGCATTGCGCAACTTTCAACCTGAGCTGATTTTTATCTCAGCGGGTTTTGATGCCCACGCAGAAGATCCTATGGCGCATTTGCGACTGGTGGAAGACGATTATTTCTGGATAAGCCAACAACTTCGCGCAGTGGCTGACGAGTGTTGCCATGGTCGCATAGTCAGCATGCTAGAAGGGGGCTACGATTTAAGTGCACTAGGCCGCAGTGTGGTGTCGCACCTTAAAGGTATGAGCCGCCCTATTGAAGAAACTCAATAGGGTCTCATAGCAAGTGAATTATCGTGTTGTTAATTCAACGGGTAAACACGGTAATAGATACCAGCTCAACACCGGTGCATCAGCCTTCATTTAAATTAAGCTATCCACCGTGTAAGCATGTAAAGGCCAGCACCTAACATGGCAAGGTTTTCGGTAAGCGATATAAACCCAAGAGGAAGGTCTGAATTACCGCCCACACAGGCGCACTTAAGTTCACGTTTATCGATATATACCGCTTTAATAACTGAAACTGCACCTATTGCGCCGATAAAAATAGAAACAGGTGAAACTAATAGTGCGGGAAGCCCCGCTAGCATACCAAGCCCAGCAAACGCTTCTGCGAAAGGGTACACATACGCGTACCTTACGTGCTTCATTGCCAGTAAGTCATAGGTAATGAATTGATTTGAGAACGCTACAATGTCCTGTAGTTTTTGTAGTGCAAGGATCACCATGGTGACGCCAATGAAATTCATTATAAAAGGTTCAATACCTGTTGGGAGTCCACCTTTTAGCATGAGCGCAAATACCACAAGGGCGGCTAAAGAAAAAATCACAATGATAGGTGTGTAGCGCGAACCGAACTCACTTTCTTGCTTCAAATTGAAATAATCTCGTAAGTCATCATAGCCACCAATTCGCTTATCATCGATAAACGTTTGCGGCGTGGTTTTCACATTATGCTTCTCTTTAAAAGCGTCAGTTTCACTTCGATTGGACAAATGATGGTCTTCAACATCGTAGCCCTTTCTTTCTAGCAAATCTTTCGACTTAAGTCCGAAGGGACAAATATGATCAGGGGTAACCATGCGATAAAGAACGGCGCGCTTTGACATTGTGGACTCCTTGTAAACCTTTCACGAAATGGCACCTAGTGCGCAAAATATGCGCGCCTTCTGCCATATTTATAGTGATATCAGGATATACAAAGATAAGTTACATAATCCATGCCAAGGGTTTAACAGAAGCATCCAGTTGCATCAGTGTTAATTACCGCACCGTTGTAGGGAAGTTGTGTGGTATAGCTTACAACCTGTTCGACAAGGTTCTTTCCGGTAAAGCATCCGTAGCCCGTTGCGTATGGACCTAAATAGCGAAGCTGATTTTGCATGTCTAAAACTATAAGCGCGGGCACTGCATCAAGCATAGCGGCGAGTTCCGGTACGTCTTCTATATTCACTCTGACTTGATGAAAGTCATTTCCTAGCTTTGTTAATAGCTGAGTCTGGTGAGGTGTAGTTAACGTTTCACAGTAGCAACGAGACTGCGTTCCCACATGAATAACAGAACCAGGGGCAATGTTTTGTTCGTTTAGTAGTTCGACAAGTGAAGCGTCAAAATTAGGCGCTGTTGTGCGGTGAAGTAAATCACCATTTGGGTCGAAGGAAGAAAGCTGCCGCTGACCGTAAACCAACAAGGCGGTGAGTAAACTCACCGCCCATAACAACAAAAGTATCCAGCTTGTTTTTTTATGCATAACCCAAATGCCAACAGCGTGCTTCTAGCGCTTTGGTTAAAGCTTAAATCGCTCGATAGCACTGCGCATGCGTTGAGAGATTTGTGACAACACCTCAACTTCGCCTGCTAGCGATTCAGCGGTAGCCAGTTCCTCAGAAGTGAATTCGCTTAATCGCGCCGTACTTTGCGCTATAGAAGACGATGCGGTTTCTTGCTCTACCGCTGATGTCGCTATTTCGGTCATGCTTTCGCTCGCTTCGCGAATTTGCTGCATGATCTGGGTCATGGCTGAAGTGGCGTTATCGCTCGATACAACGGCTTCATCAACCAGCTGAATGCAGGTTTGCATTTGTTCGACTGAACTGGCGGTTTGGGCAACTAGCTGCTCAGTAATACTTGTGATTTGGTCTGCACTTTCTTTTGAGCGGATAGCCAAAGTACGTACTTCATCGGCAACAACGGCAAAACCTCTGCCGTGTTCCCCTGCGCGGGCTGACTCGATTGCTGCGTTCAACGCAAGCAAGTTAGTTTGCTCGGCAACGGCGGTGATAGAGCGCATTGCGTCAGAAATATGCGCGCACTGCTCGTTAAGCGCCGAGTTTGTCTGCGCTGCCGCATTTAATGTGTTGCGCAGCGAATCTATGGTGCGGCTTGTGTTGGAAATAGAGTCGCGCGTAGTCTGCGAAGAACTCTGTGCCGCAGAGGCTTTGTCGCTGGCAAGGGTTGTTTGTTCGGTAGACAGCTGCATCGTTTGTGCGATTTCTTCTGACGATGCCGATACCATGGCAATCTCTTGGTCAGTGTTTCTGCTGATTTCAAACATGTTGTTTGCCGCCAGCTCCATCTTGTCACAGCCTCTAACAACTTCGTCGGTTAAATTTGAAGCAAGCTCAATTAATGCTTTTACTTGGTCGATGAGCTCTGCGAAAGGTCTCACGATCTTGTGGCCTCGGTTAAGCTTAATAGATAAATCGAGTCTACCGTCACCCTTTTGCATGGTCTCAATAGCTAAGCGCAGTTCAGCCGCACCGGCACCTTCTTGATGACTTTGTTTAGCCATGTACATCAAAACACCGCCCTCAGAAAGCGCGAATACGGCGTGCATCAGCAAGATAGGAAAGGTTACGTGACCCTCTTCAAAAATAAATAACGGCGCGCCGCCCGCTTGTAAAAAGAAGAACGAAATATGATGGACAGCAACGACTGCAGTGCCGGTTGCAACCACTTTCCAGTCTCTAAAGTAGGAAAGAAATGCCAGAAGAACAAAGATTTCAAAGTGGACTTCAATTAACCCGAATGACTGGTGGATGTGGAGGGCTGTCAGCAGTTGAACACCGATAGCCATCGCATGGCGACTTATCGCTGAATAGGGGGTTTGCAAACTAAGGACAAGTGGTACGGCAGCAATTGGAATACCAAGAACAAATGCAGGAAGAATCTCGCCAGTATAAAAACCGATGCCAATCGCAATCAGCAGTTGGATAACAATTACAACGCGAAAAATCTTGTGACCTTCTAGGAGCCAAGGATACTGCATGCCAATCTCCGACAAGTATTTGGGATTAAGTGTAGGTTAAAAATAAGGGGTGTGCTAACTTCGCCACAGTTTACGTAAGTCACGGTTTTTACGCCATTTAACTTTTGTATAGAAGTTACTGTTATTAAAAAAGTTTAATCTTCGAATGCCTAAATAAGCTAAAGGACACAATCATGCCTGCCATCGCCTTTCTTTCTACTGACCACCTTGAAGACTTCTTTGTGTACGACGAGCTTTTGATCCCGTTTTTCAATGATAACGGTTGGTCTGTAGAAACCATATCTTGGCATAGTCAGTCAGAAAACTGGGATAGGTTTGACTACGTGATTGTGCGCAGTACATGGGATTATCAGCAGCATCCAGAGGCCTTTCTGGCTTGTTTGACTCAAATTGATGCGTCGAGAGCAACCTTGCTCAATCCATTGCCTCTTATGCAGTGGAATATTGAAAAGCACTACTTAAAAGACCTACAGGACAAGGGCGTGCCTATTGTAAGTACACGGTGGAGTAATGCATTTAATAACAGTGTTATTGATGAGGCCTTTTCCCATTTCAATTGCGACACTGTGGTGATTAAACCTACGCTTAGCGCTAATGCTGATGATACGTTTAAGCTCTCGGTCTCAAATTGGCATGAACAGCAACAGGCGCTTTCTGATACGTTTAATCAACGTGATTTCATGATTCAACCTTTCTTAAATAGCGTGGTTGAAGAAGGGGAGTACTCGCTTTTCTATTTTGGCGGGAAGTACAGCCATGCCATTAAAAAGGTGCCGCAGAAAGGCGATTTTCGCGTACAAGAAGAACACGGGGGGAGCTTACATCCCGTTGCCGTAGATGAAGAACAACTAGATATTGCCCAGAAAGCATTGTCAGCAATGCCTTGCGAAGCACTTTATGCACGGGTTGATTTAGTCAGGCAGGGCAGTGGCTGGGCGATAATGGAACTTGAACTTATTGAGCCCTCTCTTTACTTCAATTTAGATGAACAGTCTCCCCTGCGCTTTGTCGACGCATTGATAAGCTTTCATTTGAATAGGGCCTAAGCGTTGAATAAATGAAAAGTGAAGCCAGCAAATTATAGGTTTGCTGGCTTACTGATAGGAAACTAACTTTTTAATTTAGTGCTAACGCAGCGTCTTCTCAGTTCGTCCCTGCTTTATCGTCCTGTTTCTGCTTGATTCATAATTCTTAACTTGAGCACGGCTTACTGAAGAAGTACTCGCCCGCTCAATTCGTCTTGGCTTACTGCTCTCTCGAGCCACCGGCTTGTTTTGCGGACTCGTTCTTTCAAATCGCTCTCGATTTATGTTTTGTTTAGCTGGGCGCTTTAGCGTGTTTTCTCTATTAGCATATCGCTTCGACTCTGACGGCGTTGATATCCGAGCGGGTTTGTCCCGCTTTAACTGGCTTAGCGTCCGGTCCCTAGTCGGCTTCTCGCTTCTGCTCGCCGCTTGATTGCGTTTTAGCGCGTGCTCAATGGATTGTTTGCGGCTTACCGAGTCTTGTTTGTTCTGAAAACGAGCTTCTCTAAGTGGCGTTACCTGTTTTGGTTCAATAGTGCGTTTTACGGTCTTGGTATTTTCCGTGCGCGCAATGGGTCTTACGGTATTTTTGTCATTGTGGCGTTTCGATGTATTTACCGTGCTAACGTGTTTATTAGACAAGTGCTTTGCCCGCGACACACCCGCATGTTCATATCGCGAAGGCGCATTGTGAACTACTCGAGTAGAGTAACGCGCACGACGATGCACCGTGTTGTGTTCCCAGCGACGATAGTCTCGGCTTATCACGCGTTTTCTTGGGCTACCGTGATAATACCGGCGTACAGGCTCGCGGTGAATAACGACATGGCGGTTATGCCAGTGCACGCTACCAAAGAAAAAGAACGTAGAAAGATGGATGCTTGGAGACCAATAGACATTGCTATGATGATGATAGCTTACGTGATGACGCCAGCGAACTGGTGAAGTTGTGTGCCACCAGTGACCGTACACAACATGAGGGTCATAATAAGGCACATACACCACTTCCCGCTGACGGGGCTCAATGTAAATTATTTCGCGAGTAGGCTCACGTTCCCGTTCAACTTCAATGTAGTCATTGGTCACCAGATTGCCAGTGTTGAGGGCGTGTTGTCGAAGCACCTGCACGCGGTCTAGTACACGGCTTTGATCAATTAGTACGTTATCACCAAGTTGCTGTAACCACTGAAGATCGTTCGCCATGGTGCTGAGTAAGTCGGTGAACGGAGCAAGTGCTTTTACGCTGGGATCCCAGTTAACACTCGCCAGCACATTTTCCACCTGTTCCGGGGTTAAATGCTTGTTGCTTTGGCGCCAGCGGTCGGCTGCAACTACATCAAGCGGGTAGGTAGCCGCAATCAGTATGTGAGTAAGCAGGGTATCAGGATAAAGCGCAATGGGCGCAAGTACACTGTCTAATTCAGCGTCAGAATATTGCTGCGTTGACGCAGAAACATGTGCAAGGTTGGCGTTCGACTGAGCGATGGCAGGTAGCGCTGAAACACTAGACAGTGCGACAATCACAGATAAGGTTATGTTTTTCATACATTCTCCTTAGCGCATGAGCAACGGCTTTTCGCGCGCTAAATGGTAAGTCTGTATACGTTATAACCAGTCTATGATTAACCCAAGCTGAATAGAAAACGCCCACATTGGTGTGGGCGTTTTCAAATAACTCGTCTATTTGAAAACGTGGGGGTCGAAAGCGTGCCCAAGCTTTTCTGTTTTCGTCTTTAAGTAATGCTTGTTGTCTTTGGTGATACCGTGGTCAATAGGCTTACGTGCAACCACGTCTATTCCAAGCGCTTTTAGTGCTGCCAACTTTTTCGGGTTGTTTGTCATAAGCTCAACATGCTTCACATTCAGCGTATCTAGCATCAGCTTGCAGATATCGTAACTTCTTAAATCGGCGTCAAATCCAAGATGTTCGTTAGCTTCTACCGTGTCCATGCCACTATCTTGAAGGTTGTAGGCGCGAATTTTATTTAAAAGACCAATACCGCGACCTTCTTGGCGAAGGTATAACAGCACACCGTGACCATTATCGACGATATTTTGCATGGCTTTTTCTAATTGAAAGCCACAGTCACAGCGAGTGCTAAATAAAGAATCGCCTGTTAAGCATTCTGAATGGATACGAATTGGCACTACGTCGTCTTCTTTCCACTCTCCATAAGAAAGGGCAACGTGTTCTTGGCCGCTGGCTTCAACAAAGCCGTGTATTTTAAAATCACCCATGCGAGTGGGTAATTTTGCGGTACTGACATATTCGTATTTAGGCTGTTTGCTACTCATGTTACTTCTACACTTTGGACAGTAGGCAATAAGTGGGGATGACTTCTTTTTTTGCAAGTCTACCATTTTATTATACGCGAGTTGACGCTAGTGCTATCACTTTTTTCGTAAGACGTATATTAAGTGCAGTTATTAAAGTGGGGTAAACTCTCGCAGCGGGGCAGGCTTTGCAACGCTATAGCCTTGGGCAAAATCAACGCCCATTTTGCCAAGTTGTGCCATGGTGCCTTCATTTTCAACGAATTCCCCAACGGTTTGCATTCCCATGGCTTTCGCTACATCATTGATTGACGCAACCATAGCCGTGTCTACACTGTCGTTCAGCATATCCTTGATAAACATACCGTCAATCTTTACCTGATTAACCGGCAAGCTTTTGAGATAACTGTACGAAGAGAAGCCGCTACCGAAGTCGTCTAGGGCAAACGAACACCCAAGGCGATTAAAAGTACGCATAAAGGCAAGGGTGTCCTCCATTTTTATAATCGCTACCGACTCGATCACCTCGAAACAAATCTTGTTGTAAGGAATATTAAAGGTTTCGAAAGCGTTTAAAATGAATAGCGTAAAGTCTCTGTCTGCTAATGAATGGCAGTTAAGGTTTATACTGCATCGCCTTAACTCAGCGAGATGTTCAGGGTTTTCAGACAGCCATTTGAACGTATTTGTGACTACCCATTTGTCGACATTTACATTCATTTCAAAGCGCTCGGCCGTGGGTAAAAAATTAGCGGGCTCAACAATTTTTCCGTCTTTTTCCCTTAGGCGCAATAGCACTTCATAATAGTGACCATCGCTGGCTTTGCTCAAAGGTCTTAATGACTGGTAATAAAGTTCAAAGCGCCCTTCTTCCAAGGCGTTGTTTATAGAAGAGACCCAGTCCAGCTCACGCTGATAGCGCTGCATGCTCTCATCATCTTTATTATATCTATGCACCTGATTTCTGCCTTGCTCTTTGGCAAAATAACAGGCGGCGTCAGCCATGCTTAAATACTGCCCTGAGCTAACGTTACTATCATCGCATACGACCATGCCAATACTTACGCCTAAGTTGAATATTCGGTTATCCCACATGAACCGATAGGCCTGTACTGCATTGAGAATTTTCACTGCATTGAGATAAACCGCATCAGCATCTAAATCTGAATAGATAACGCCAAACTCATCACCCCCGAGTCTTGCTAGCTGCGCGTTGGGTAGCAGCGTATTTTCAATCAGGCGGGCGACGTCTTTTATGAGTACATCTCCCGCTTTGTGACCGCAGGTGTCGTTAACGACTTTAAATCGGTCTAAATCTAAAAAGAGTAGGCACACAGGTAACGCGCTGTGGTTATGTACTTTTTCCTTGAAGACTGATTCAAATTGCCGTCTGTTGTATACGCCGGTTAGTGAGTCGTGAGTGGCCAAATACTGAAGGCTTAAATCGGATTGCTTTTTTTCCGTGATATCAATAATTGAGCCGTACAGGTAAGTTCCTTCATCGTTCTCGCGGATCTGGCAAGACAATGAAAACCAGAACTCTGTGCCGTCCCGACGTTTTCCCCGTATCTCTTTTCTGGTGACGTGGCCTTGCTGTGATATCTCACCTAACAATACATGTCTATCTTCTGGTGATGCGTAAAAGGCTTTTGTGCTTGCCCCCTCGCTAAGCATCTCTTCCTCATTCTCATACCCAAACACCGTGCACATCGCAGGGTTAACTGAAATTAGCTTACCGTCCCAGGTTGATGTGTAGTGTCCTTCAGCGGAGTTTCGGAACAAGTCATAAAAGTGATTTAAGCTAGAAATTGTTTCAGCCTGAGAGGAGAGCTTATGTTGATTGAGTACCTGCTCTTTTGTGATGACCGCAAATCCAAAACACAGGAAACCCAAGGTTAAGAAAAACAGCATTCCCATCGCGACATCGACAGTATAAATAAGGTCGCTGAAAAGGTTTTGGGTCACCAAGGCGTAAAACGCAAAGAAAGATAGCCAGGCCAGAATATAAGTGGTGCTGACAACACTACTGCCTTTGTCTTTAAAGATAAGAGCAAGGGTAACGTGATACAAACCCATCGCCGCTGTGAGTATAAGCAGCGTGATTGTGACCATATAAGCATTTACGGTAAAACAGTAAATGGTAGCAGCAATAGGTAGAGCATAATTTAGCAGCCTTAAAACAAAAGGCACACGAGAGAACAGGTGATGAGTCACTTTTCCAATACACAGTAGTAATACGCCGAAGCATACGGCGTAAAAATGCTCGCTGGCGTTAGTCAGGCTAGGCCAAAACGCGAGACCACCCTCTGTAATGAACAATAACGCAATAAGCACCAATGACGACATGGTTAGCCAGAAGCGGGTAGGGATACGCTGATATAAGTAGGAAAAAAGAAAATAGGAAGCAATGAGTGCCATCACACCCGACACAGCACCAAGCAAAGTCAGCATATTAGTGTCATGTTGAGTAAGCAGGTCTCGCTCCCATAGTGACATTGGAAAGTACTTTAGCCCCTCGTCTTTCACTGCGATTAGTAACCGAGCGTCTTGGTATGGTTGAAGGGTGAAAGCAAGCCTGATATTTGGAAGCGGTTGTCTTAACGAATAGTCACCTTTACCGGCTTGATAACGGTACGATTTTATAATTCGCTGGCTGCTGTCTAGAAGATAAATCTGCAAATCATCAACGTTTAGACGGTCGATATTAAGCACTAAGGGAATGGCACTATAGCCAGAGTGGACAAGCTCTGTTGAATACCACACACGTTCTGTTGAAGAAGCCGTTGCTGTTGGTGTTTTTGTGGAGCTTCCCGTCAATACATCAAAATAGGTTGCGCTATTAGGTGCAATTGATACCCGTGCATAATGGTTGATGATTTCCCTTTCGAAAGACTCATCGATAACAAGCCGCGGGCTGGCAAAGGCGTTTATGCTTAGAACCACCCAACTAATGAGCAAAGCTGCAACGTACTTTGTTAGCTGGGAGATTGGCACTAGCATGATCCTTGAAGCGCTAATTATGTGTTTTCTATAGAATAATACTAGTCTGTCCTAAAAGCCAAACAGAAAGAAAAAGGCACGGTAATACTTACGTGTTTTGAAGATACTGGTAGATCGCATTCGGTGATTGTTGAGTGCCTACCGGTTCCAGCCATATCGCCTCGCAAAGCCACTCAATGCATAGTATGCATTGAAAATTTGTATTGCTGGATTGGGTGGTAACAAGCGCCTGAAAGCGATCGGCTCCCCAATCTGCGTCGGATAGTGAAAAGTGAAAAATTTCACAAAACTGCTCTGCCCACTGCTGAGTTTTAAGAGGCGTTAAAGGTAATGCAACGCGGATTTCTACGCTTTGTTCGTTAACCACTGCGTGCTGTTGAATGTCTTCTTTGGTGAGATTTTGCATAGAACTTATCAATTCGCTGGTTATTGTAAACCTGCTTGCTTTATAAAGTGTATATAGTACAACACAAAAACAATAGCGTTAATCTAAGCGTATTAAGGACGGGGTATGCTAACACTTCACCATTTAAATAACTCTCGCTCGCAGCGAATTTTGTGGCTTCTTGAAGAGCTAGGCGTAGAGTACAAAATAGAATTCTATCAACGAGACAGTAAAACAAACCTAGCGCCGGATTCATTGCGCGCTGTTCATCCGCTGGGACGCTCTCCGGTGCTTACTACGCCGCACGGTGCTATTGCCGAGTCTGGTGCTATTGTGGAATACCTTGTTCGCCACCACGCTACAGACGCATTTTCTGTACCTCAAGACCCAGAGGCACTTCAACAGTATTGGTTTTGGCTGCATTTCGCTGAAGGTTCGCTAATGCCGCCACTAGTGGCAAACTTAGTGCTGGAGAAAGCGCGTCAAAAAGGTTCGAAGCCTTTCTTTATTAAGCCAATTACTAACAAACTGATAGACGGTATTTTAAATGCCTATTATGGCCCTAATTTAGCGCAGAGCTTACGCTATGTGGAATCTTACTTAGCGAAAAATACTTGGTTTGCGGGTGACGCGCCTAGTGGCGCTGATGTTCAAATGATATTTCCGTTAGAGTCGTTGGTAGCCAGCGGGCGTGCGAAGGACTTTACTGCCATTCAAGGTTACGTAAAACGAGTTCATGCCAGAGAAGCCTACAAAGCGGCGCTTGAGAAAGGGGGAGAATACGCTTACGCCTAGTGTGTTTATCTCTACTGCGTGCACTTTTTCTTTGTGCAAACTGCGGCCAGCTGGAAAACAGAATCTAGTTGGCCTGCAAGCCCTCAGTGCTCTCGATTTATGTAATCATCAATAAGCTGGATAAAAGCCTCACCATAGCGTTCGAGTTTGGTTTGGCCTACGCCGCTTACATCAAGCAAGGTGTTGCGCGTAGTGGGGAGTTTACACGCCATATCCACTAAGGTGGCGTCACTAAATACCACATACGGCGGCACTTCATTTTCTTCGGCCAACACTTTGCGTAAGTGCTTAAGACGGGTGAACAACGTTCGGTCGTAGTTAGCAGGCGCTTGTTTTGCTTTTTTCTTGTCGGGCTTAAATTCAAGTCGCGGAACGGCAAGCTGAACCGCTACTTCACCTTTTAACACAGGCCGAGCGGCCTCGGTTAAGCGCAATGCGGCATGGGCGGTAATATCAACGCGTATAAGGCCTTTATGAACAAGCTGGTTGATAATGTTGTGCCAGTAGCTATCCGATTTATCTTTACCTATGCCGTACGTGGAAAGCTGGTGGTGGCCTGCTTCCTGAAGGCGCCTAAGCTGCTTGCCTCGCAAAACATCAATGACATACTGGCTAGAGGCTTGCTGTGAGAGCCGAAGTACACACGACAGTACTTTTTGTGCAATCACCAAACCGTCGATCATCTTAGGGGGGTCTAGGCAAATGTCGCAGTTGCCACAGGCGCTGTCGCTGAACTGCGAAAAGTAATTCAGGAGTACTTGTCTACGACAGGTTTGCGCTTCTGAAAAAGCTTCCATAGCCGCAAATTTTTGTAACTCTATTTGGTTGCGCTCGGCTATTTCCCCTTGCTCTATCCACTGTTTTACGCGGGCTGCGTCTTTTTCATCAAACAACAATAAAGCTTCTGACTCCAAGCCGTCTCGTCCCGCTCGGCCGGTTTCCTGATAATAGCTTTCAACACTGCGCGGAACGTCGTGGTGAACCACGTAACGCACGTTCGATTTGTTGATACCCATGCCAAAGGCAACGGTGGCCACCACAATATCAATTTTATCGTTAAGGAACTGGCGTTGTACCAGCTCTCGCTCGTCGTTGTCCATACCCGCGTGATAGGCCGCGCAGCGAAAACCTTGTCTGAATAATTTAGCGTGCAGGTCGTCGACTTTAGCGCGACTGTTACAGTAAATAATGCCGCTACCTTCTTGCTGTTTTACGTAAGCAACAACTTGATCAAAGGCTTTGTACTTGCTCATTACGCGGTAGCGAATATTGGGTCTGTCGAAGCTGCCTTTATAAACCAGCGGGTCGTTAAGGTTTAGCTGCGTCAGTATGTCTGCTTGGGTGGCCGAATCTGCAGTCGCTGTGAGTCCAATAACAGGAATAGAGGGGAAGCGGGATTTTATTTGCCCCAGAGCGCGATAATCCTGCCTGAAATCGTGCCCCCAATGGGAAACGCAGTGCGCTTCATCAATGGCAAATAAGGCAATGTCGGCGTGCGCAAGCGACTGCTGAAAATAGTACTGCATTAAACGCTCAGGCGACACGTAGAGCAAGTCGAGCTTTCCTGCTTGAAGTGCGTCATTTATGCGTGCTTGTTCGTCTGTTTCTAGCGTTGAATTGAGATAGGCAGCTTTTACGCCCAGCGCTTTAAGCTGTTCTACTTGGTCCTGCATAAGCGATATAAGTGGTGACACAACAATAGCGGTGCCCTGGCGCACTAACGCAGGAATTTGATAGCACAGCGACTTGCCACCACCTGTTGGAAGCAAAACAAGTGCGTCTTTACCTTCACATACTTGGTGAATGACTTCGCCTTGACCGTCGCGAAAAGCATCGTAACCAAATACATCTTTTAAGACGGTTTCTGGTGTTTTTACACGTTGCGTTTCTGGCGCTAATTCTGATGGAGCTATTGCAGTTGTCATGGCGCTGGATTTTACGCGTTTTTGGCGACGTCTTCACGGGGCAATTTAAAAAACTAGACTAAAATTCAGCGATAGTCCTGATCAGAGGGGCAGCAGCTCTTATAATTTATTTTGATTCAATATCATTGGTTGGATGAATTTCCGTCAAACTTACGTTCGGTAGTAATGTTGCTTATAAGCACATTACAAATATCAATTCATCAAGGAAAGCGAGTGGATAACAAAACGACTAATAAAGACGAAGCTAAGGGCAGCGAAACACTAAACCATGAACTAATGATTAAACATGTAATTGCGCTTTTTCGTGATACTATGCCGTTTAACCAGTTGCTGGGCTTGGAATTTGTTACTGAAGGAGAGGGGCTGGATACACAGATCTCCCTGCACCTTGATTGGCAACCAGCGCTGACCGGCAATCCAATGCAAAAAATCCTACACGGCGGTGTAACAGCGACTATGCTAGACACCATCGGTGGTTTAGTTTCAATTGTAGAAACCATCAAACAAACCGCACGTGAACACCTTGCGGACCTTCAAGTTAGATTGCCCACCATGGGCACGGTCGATATGCGCGTTGACTACTTAAGGCCGGGAAGAGGCGTGCGCTTTGTTGCGACAGCCACGATTATACGCAAGGGCAGTAAATTAGTGGTTTGTAGAATGGAATTGCACAATGAAAAAGGCGATCATATAGCCTTTGGCACGGGAACATATATGCTGGGATAGCAGTGTCTTAATAGGTTTGCATCATCCCACAATGCCTGTTGTTACGTTGTGTAAAGGAAGTGAGCGGTATTAACGGGAGGTGTAGCATGGCAGAGCCATTACCAGATTTAATTGAAGAGATTGTTACCGAAAGTATGGGTGACGATCCGGCGACCTTGTTAGCCACCCTTGCGGGGCAGGACGAGGTATACATCGCATCACTGTTAGAATCGTTGCCCGTAGAAAAACGTTTGGCGGTATGGGAAGGCATTCCTCGCGACCGTAAGCTCGACGTATTGGTTGAGATGCGTAGCGACCCCCGTGAAATTCTTATCGACAATACGCCGCACGACGAATGGGCATCTATTTTTGCTGATATTGACGCAGAAGATTTACTGGAACTACTCGATTCATTGCCAAAACGGCTTGTCGATATGGCCTATGAATCACTTGATTCTAAAGAGCGTAAGTACTTCAGAGAAGCGACACAATTCCCCGATAACCAAATAGGGCACTGGGTTAACCACGAGCAGTTAGTGTTACCTTCGAACGCGAAAGTGCGCGAAGGGCTACGCTTATTAAGACGTGACATACCTCAGCATTGTGACAGCATTTTTTTGGTGAACCGCTCAGGTCAATTTTCCGCGCTAGTTAAAATTAGCCACCTCTTCAATGCGCAAGATCACGTGTCGCTATTCGACTTGTCGGAAGAAAGTGTGACGACCATTCAAGGGGCGGACGACACTATGAATGCGTCGCTACTTGTTCAACGTTCTGGGCTTGCGTCGCTGCCGGTAGTTGACGAAAACAACAAGCTTCTCGGCCGATTAGATGTGACCTCTGCAAGTGAGTTGGTCAACGAGTTTTACGAACGCCAAGTGATGGCTTCGGCGGGTATGGATGAGGACGAAGATTTATTCTCGCCTGTGGCCAAAAGTGCGAAAAATCGTGCCCTTTGGCTTGGCATTAACTTGCTTACCGCATTTTTAGCCTCGTGGTTTATTGGATTGTTCGAAGGCACCCTTCAACAAGTGGTTGCCCTTGCGGTACTGATGCCGGTAGTGGCAAGTATGGGAGGCATTGCAGGTAGTCAAACGCTAACCCTGATTGTACGCGGCTTGGCGTTGGGGCAGGTCACGCCTGCCAACTTACGGGCGCTGATGGTGAAAGAGCTTAAAGTAGGCGGCGTTAATGGCGTGATTTGGGCCTTGGTAATTGGCGTTGTTGCTTATTTCTGGTTTACCGATGCCATGTTAGGGTTGGTTATCTGTTTGGCCATACTGTTCAACATTGTAGCCGCCGCACTTGCAGGCGTGTTTGTACCTGTAATATTGGACAAGCTGAAAATAGACCCAGCACTGTCGGGGTCGGTCATTTTGACTACCGTAACCGACATTGTAGGCTTTGTAGCCTTCTTAGGTTTGGGCACACTGTTTCTGCTGTAGCACCATTCCCGCGATAAACCTTGTCCTGTTTTTTCATGACGAACGCATCTTAGGCCCCATTGAATGAGCACATTTAGTGGGGCTTTTTCATTTTTTGTTAATTGCGTTTCATTAATTATGCCGCTTGTTACACGTCCTTTGCCGCATTGGAAAGCGTTAAGGGTTGTGAATTCACCTAACCTGATAAACAATACGCGCCTTCTTCCCCCGAATTTCGTTGGAGTCAGTCTTGTCTAAGCAAGCCAGTGCCGCTCAAGTCGGCGTTATTTGTGCAATTGCCGCATATAGCATGTGGGGTGTCGCACCTGTTTATTTCAAACAGTTGATGGTATTGCCGGCAGCTGAAATCCTGATGCACAGGGTAATTTGGTCTGTGGTGCTTTTGGTTGGGCTTATAGCCGCGCTAAAGCAGTGGCCCAAAGTGGGCGCCGCCTTTCGCAATAAGCGCGTTATGCAGATTTTATTCGTTGCAGGGTTGTTACTCGGGGCGAATTGGCTCTTGTTTATTTGGGCAATTAATAACGACCATATTCTTGATGCAAGCCTTGGCTATTACATCAACCCTCTTATCAACGTATTTTTAGGGCGACTTTTCTTAGGTGAAAGGTTGCGTAACTTACAGCGTGTAGCCGTTGGGCTTGCCGTTATTGGCGTGGCTATTCTTATTTTCTCTTATGGCCACGTGCCGTGGATTGCCCTGGTGCTTGCGGGAAGTTTTAGTGTGTATGGCTTATTGCGCAAGCAAGTGGCTGTAGACTCGCTACCCGGCCTATTCATTGAAACTTTAATGCTCTCGCCATTCGCTATTATTTACTGGGTCTTCTTTGGCTCTGAGTACAGTAACTTATTTAATAACGACGCCACGCTAAATACCCTTATTTTAGCGGCTGGCATTGTAACTACCGCGCCACTACTTTGTTTTACCGCTGCAGCAAGGCGCATAATGTATTCAACGCTGGGCTTTTTTCAGTACATTGGCCCAACGCTTATGTTCATTCTGGCGGTTTACCTGTACGGCGAACCGCTTGAAGAGTCGCGCTTGGTGACCTTCGGCTTTGTGTGGTTTGCGCTTATCTTGTTTAGTGCAGATTCGCTAGTTAATTACCGCAGTCAGCGTAAAGCGCGAAAGCTAGCGGTGGAGTAGGGGCTTTTGCGCACCAGTCTTTAATTAAACGTCGGACAGCTAAGCGGCAGTTGATTGAGTGAAAAGCTAAAGCAGTGAAGCTTGCTCTTGCTGAGGAACATCTGGTGGTTCGCACTTCACTTGGTTACGCCCACTATTTTTGGCGGCGTAAAGCTGCTTGTCGGCAAGGCTTAGTAGCTTATCTACGCGCTGAGTGTGGGCGCCACTTACCCCAATACTGCAGGTCACTTTAATGTCGCTTTTAGGCAGTTGAATAATTTCCGCTTCCACCACTTTTCTGAAGTCGTCTAGACGCTCACAGGCTTCTTTTAGTGGTGTTGACGGCATGTATATACAAAACTCTTCGCCACCAAAGCGGGAGATAATTTCGTCCGGAAAATAAAACTCAATAAGGGCCGCCATGGCTTTTAGCACAATGTCACCTGCGTCATGGCCATGGGTATCGTTTATCGATTTGAAAAAGTCTAGGTCAATAAGGGCGAGAGCGTGATCCTCAGACAGGTTTTGGTGTTGTACAGTAACCATGTAGAAGAAGTGGCGCCTGTTAGGCAAACCTGTTAAATAGTCGGTGTTGGCCACACGACGAATTTCTTCAACGCTCTCAATATATTCCACGTTCTGCATCACGCGACACAAGAACTCTTCATGACAGTAGGGCACTCGCAAGAAGTCATTTGCACCACTTTTAATAAAGTGCGCAGACATTAACATGCCTTTGCCTCCAGCAACGCCCATAATTGCCAGCTGCTCTTTCGAAAAGGCTTTTCTTAAACTGGCGACAAAGTGCGTGCCTGTCATATCAGGCAACGTGTTGTCAGTGATAACAAGACGTACGTTTTTGTGTTCAGACAAGCATTGCATAGCGTCTGTAGCCGTTAGGCATTCAAACGCAATAAAATTATGGCGCTGAAGTAATGAAACGGTTTTTGAGCGCAACACCCGATTAGTGCTTACCACGACGACACCAGTAGACTTGTTTTTTTCTAATCGGCTAATAAGACGATTGAGGTAGTCGTAGTTCTGCGAATTTTCTTTGGGAATGTAATCGACAACGTCACGTTCTAGGACTTTATCGCGAATAGCGCTATCTAAACTTTCTGTTGTAGCAATGGTGGGAATGAAAGACTCAACAGTAAAGTCGATGGCTTCGCCTTTTGGTGCATCGGGAAGCGAGTATGCAACAATAGCACACAGAAAGGTTTCCGGCATATTTTGCGAAAACCGTGCTTTGCCTTCTGTCAGCGACGTTGCGCCAACGGGGGTAAGACCAGCCCGGCGTACTAATTTCGCTATAAGTTCAAGGTTGCCTTCACCATTTTCGATGATCAGCACGTGTTGCTGCATACATTTCAACTTAGGTTTAGGCTACCTTGCCTATTAATAATGTTACGCTTTCTCCAGCTTTGCGTAAGCAAGTACCAGCCATTTGCTGCCAAATTCGTCGAAGTTTACTTGAACTCGACCGTGCTCACCACTCCCTTCGTAGTTAAGTACGATCCCTTCGCCAAATTTACGGTGTACAACTCGCTCACCTAAACTAAAGCCCGTTTCTTCAAAACTGGCGTGCGACGTCGCTTGGCTAAAGCGGTTGTGCACGGGCCGCGAAATAGTCGATTTCAGTCTAACCTCTTCAACGCAGTCTGCTGGCATTTCGCGAATAAATCGAGAAGCAGTATGATACTTATCTTGGCCATAGAGTCGACGACTTTCTGCATAAGTAATATACAACTTTTGCATTGCTCTGGTCATACCAACATAGCAAAGTCTGCGTTCCTCTTCCATTCGACCTGGCTCGTCGTTAGTCATTTGGCTAGGGAACATGCCTTCTTCTACACCTGCTAAGAATACCAGTGGAAATTCAAGGCCTTTAGCGGTGTGAATGGTCATCATTTGCACGGCATCCTGGTCTTTATCCGCCTGGGTTTCACCTGCTTCCAGCGACGCATGAGCTAGAAAGGCTGCCAGAGGCGACATTTCTTCGGCTTCTTCAGGCACGATAAAAGTTTTACATGCAGTAACCAATTCTTCTAAGTTTTCTAGACGTGCTTGGGCCTTTTCTCCGCGCTCTGCTTGGTACATGGCGTACAGACCAGACTGGCGAATAGCCTTATCGGCTTGTTGGTCAAGGGGCTCATCTAACGTGGATTGCTCTAGCTCAGTAATTAGCAACACGAAGCTTTGCATAGCATTTAGCGCGCGGCCTTTAAAGCCACCTTCATTAATGAGCAACTGACACGCCTGCCACATTGAACAGTTGTGCATTCGCGCGGTGTCGCGCACTTGCGATAAGGTTTTCTCACCAATACCGCGACTTGGGGTGTTTACTACACGCTCGAAAGCTGCATCGTCGTGCGGGTGGCTCACCATACGCATATAGCCAAGGGCGTCTTTAATCTCTTGGCGTTCGAAGAAGCGCAGACCGCCGTATATGCGATACGCCAGCCCTTCGTGCAGCAAGGCTTCTTCCAGTACTCGAGACTGGGCGTTGTTTCGATAAAGAATAGCGGTATCAGTAAGGGCGTTGCCTTGATTAAGCCAATCTTTGATTTTCGAAACAATAAAGCGCGCTTCATCTAGCTCGTTGAAACCCGCATATACAGAAATCAGCTCGCCTTGCGCGTCTTCCGTCCAAAGTTCTTTCCCTAAACGGCCCGTATTGTTGTCGATAACCGTGTTCGCCGCTTTAAGAATGTTTCCTGTAGAGCGGTAATTCTGCTCAAGGCGAATAGTAGTAGGCTCGTTGAAGTCTTTCAGGAAGTGCTGAATATTATCTACGTTCGCGCCGCGCCAGCCGTAAATAGACTGATCGTCGTCGCCAACAATCATAATGTTATTATTACCACCACTACACAGCATACGAAGCCATGCGTATTGGATATTGTTGGTATCTTGGAATTCGTCTACTAACACTGCACGGAAACGACGTTGATAGTGGGCTAATACTTCTGGGTTTTTAGCCCATAATTCATGTGCGCGTAGCAACAGTTCAGCAAAATCTACCAAGCCTGAACGGTCACAAGCGTCTTGATATGCCGCATAGACTTCGCGCATGGTCTTTTGAATATGATCGCCGTGGGTTTCAATGTGCTGAGGGCGCAAGCCTTCGTCTTTGTTGCCATTTATGTACCACTGAATTTGACGAGGCGCCCAATGCTTTTCGTCTAGGTTCATGGCCTTCAGAATGCGGCGAATAAGTCGATACTGATCATCCGAATCAATTATCTGAAAATTCTCAGGCAAGTTGGCTTCTGCATGATGCGCGCGTAACAGGCGGTGTGCAAGCCCGTGGAAGGTACCAATCCACATATTGTGCAGGCTGCGACCCATCAACGACTCTATTCGGCCGCGCATTTCTTTGGCTGCTTTATTGGTAAAGGTCACTGCCAAAATAGAAAAAGGGGCGATGTTTTCGACTTCCATTAACCACGCAATGCGATGCACTAATACGCGGGTTTTACCACTGCCCGCGCCAGCCAAAACTAGGGCGTTAGATAGTGGGGCTGCTACTGCTTCACGCTGTTTGTCGTTTAGCTCGTCTAGCAGTCGAGATACATCCATAGTGTGGTACCTGTTAGTTGATAGTGTTATACATTCAGCAGCGCGCTATTATGCCACCTGCCTGTTAATTTATACAGTCCAGTTTTTCCCAGTGAAGATAAACTTCAACGGCATTATACGTTCGTGTGCAATCATGATTTTAAGTATTATTTAATGAAAGATACGAGCGCTCTGAACGTTCTATTAAATTAATGGAAGCACTCAGTTAGACGCAGCGAGAGAGCAGAGTGCTTTAACGATGTGTACATGTACGATACGGTTATTAGCTATAACGAATTAATTCGATAAATTGATCGAATTATGCGCTTGGTCGGTATCACATCGGTATTGCATCACATCAAACTCAGGTAAACTTTTACGCGTTCCCTTTTGTCAGCATAGATATGCCCAGCAAGGAACAAGTTTAGATCGCTTACCCAATTTTCTGATAGAACACAGCATTTTTATATAACGGGACATGCTCATGACCGCACTTACAACGCCCATCGATTTTTGGTCTACGCTAAAACAAGAAGCGCAAGTTGTTGCTGAAAAAGAGCCTTTGCTGTCTAGCTATGTGCATGCCAGTGTTCTTGCACATCACAACTTTGAATCGTCGCTTAGTTTTATTCTGTCGAACAAAATGGCAGACGACGTCATGCCTGCGCTCGCCATTCGCGAAGTTTTCGATGAAGCTTACTTACTTGAGCCAGGCATCAGCGAAGCGGCTATTGCTGACATTCTAGCGATTAAGGCGCGGGATGCGGCGGTCAACGATTACCTTACTCCCTTACTTCACTTTAAAGGTTTTCATGCTGTGCAAGTACACCGCATGGCGCATTACCTTTGGGTTCATGGGCGTCATCAGCTTGCTTTATTCTTACAAAGCCGCAACTCGGCAAGCTTTGGTGTAGATATCCACCCTGCTGCGCGTATAGGTAAAGGCGTCATGTTTGACCATGCAACTGGCATTGTAGTGGGCGAAACTGCAGTGGTTGAAGACAACGTATCTATTTTGCAGAGCGTTACATTAGGTGGTACCGGTAACGAGTCGGGCGACCGCCACCCTAAAATTCGCCAAGGCGTGTTAATTGGCGCTGGCGCCAAGATCCTTGGAAATATTGAGATAGGTGAAGGCTCAAAAGTAGGCGCTGGTAGCGTTGTACTCAATAGTGTTCCAGCTCACGTTACTGTGGTGGGTGTTCCAGCTAAAGTGGTTGGGAGACCGGTTTGTCAAAGCCCATGTGAATCCATGCGCCAAAACGTACTAGAAGATAACTCCCACGTATAAAATTGGGGTCAGAGTACATTTCTGCTTTCGTAATAATGGGGTCAGAGTACATTTTTGTCTTCAGCGTATTTGAGCGATTAAATGTACTCTGACCCCATTATTTGAGGGTTATTGTGTTGCCGCCTTTTTCTTTTGATGCGTAGAGTGCCCGATCGGCGCGCTGAATGAGCGTCTCGAGTGTATCGCTTTGCTGCATAAGAGTGACGCCGAAGCTCGATGACAATGACACTTCTGAAATAACGATTGCGTTTATACCTTCACGTACCTTTTCCACCAAATTAAGGGCGTTTTGCTCGCTGATATTAGGCAGAAGCAGTACAAATTCGTCGCCGCCGAAACGGGCAAAAACATCAGCTTTACGCACAATATCCTTCGTCACCTGACTTAATCGGCGCAATGCGTTGTCGCCGTCTACATGGCCTAATTCGTCGTTAATACGTTTAAACTTATCTAAATCAAACATAACGAAATAAAGCGAGCTTCCAGATTCACGGCTCTGAGCCATTTCTAGTGCGCTGCGCTGGGCCAAATACTCCCGCGTATAAGCTTGGGTTAAGGTATCCACAAAAACACGGTCTTTGAGCAGAGCATTGTCTGCTTGTAACTGAGGAATGGCTATACCAAACAACGCGTTGGCTGCAATAACGTTGAGTGCAAACTGATACACTTTGACGTAATCCATTAAGGCGAATATATGCACCAGCAAAACAATGCATAGGCTGCTTATTGCAAGGCTTATAACATTGCGCTTTGTACTTTCAGTACACGCTATCCACATGTGGGTAATGGCGAGAAAAAAGATAGCAAATGCACTGTCACGAGACTGGGTAAGTTTTGCCAATAACATGACGAATAGTATGAGGGCCAAATTGATTGCCACTTTTTTAAAGTAGCTGTGTAAATCGGATGAAGCGCAGTTAGAAAATGCCAAGAGGTCTATTTTAGAAGCCGCACTTATTTTTACTAACAAGCCAGCAAAAAGAGGTGCAAGCACAACAACACCAGCCATATCCCCTATCCAAAAGGGCAGCATCGCATCTTTAATATCCGCCGCTGACATCTGATTAGTGAGAACAAGTGAACCAATGACTAGTTGCGTAGCAACTAACGACGAAATACAGCCGATGATTAAGAACGAGACGATTAATTGGGGTGTGGTGACGTCGGGCTTTCTCAATAGATGGCCGAGAACACTGGCTCCTGCATAGTAAGGGAGCATATGTGCAACGCCGAATAACACGCCGCCCCACATCATTTCTACGTTACTTAACGGCAGCAAGTAGTTATGACCATTCCAGACGGTAATCGCAATGGCGGCCACCATAATAGGCACTACCGCGCGCCAACCTAAAACTAAGAAGCATGCAAGGGTGTAGCCTGCCGCAGGAAACCAAACACTGGCGTGTTCAGTGTATTCAACAATGCGTCCAATTTGCCATATGGCAATCCAAGACAAGATAATAAATACATCTTGATACAAGCCAGACAGTGGCTTAAACGGCCAAAAAGAGCGACCTGTCTCGGCATGTTCATGAACATTCGAGGTTGGCTTATCTACCTTGGACGCTTGTTGCGACCTTGACTTCGAGATAGCAGGTTTTTCCATGAGGACACAAAAACTACGACTCCAGTTTTCAGTGTATAACGAGTGAGCGTTAAAATCTATACGCCCTAAGTGCGGCTCTCTAGACCTTTAAGAATGCGGCTTACTCAAAGGTTAACATCTCGCAAAAGAATGAGTAGTAAAGGTCTGTATTTTCGAGATAAATAGCGCCTAGACAAATTGAATAAGCTCTTCTAATGAATCAAGCTGAACGTGTGGAAGTACTGAAACGGGTTCAAATTTCAACTGCATTGGACGATTACATGCAAACCAAGCCGACTGATAGCCGGCATTAATGGCACCGAACACGTCTTTAATAATATTATCGCCCACATGTAAAATGTGCGACGGCGTTACCTTTACCAGTGAGGCCGCTTCATCAAACATGTTTTGAGCAGGCTTCATGGGCCGTTCCACACTGGCGTGCAAGATCGCCGTGAAATAACGGTCTAACCCTACTTTTTGCGCGTTTACATTGCCGTTAGTAATACCAACGAGCGGTAAATGCTGGCTAAGTTTATCGAGGGTGTGGTGAACATTACTGGCTAATGCAAAATCGCTTCTTGCGTCATAAAAACAATTAAAGCAGCTGTCTACAGCAGCACGTAATGCAGTGTCTTCTGTGGGGACTATTGATAACTGGTTTGCTGGCGTGCCAGATAGTGCAGCGCTTAAAACAACGCGACGAAGCTGCCCCATATCAGAAGCCAATCGCGCGTCTTTGGCGATAGCCGCACGTTTAAGCTGTAGCCAATCAAGTGATGTTAGCTTAGCTGCCAGGTGGTGATGTTCAGCAATATGCGCTTGAAGGGCTTGCTCTGCGCGTCGAATAATAGGTTCATTATTATAAAGGGTGTCATCAAGGTCGAAGGTCATAGCCTCGACGTTATTGATAGACCTGAAAAACTGCATGGGGAAACCTTCTAGTAGCGTTATTTCTTGTGTGCGCGAGGGTGAGCCGCGTCATAAACCTTAGCGAGATGCTGAAAATCCAGATGGGTATAAACTTGTGTTGTTGACAAGTTAGCATGACCTAATAGCTCTTGAACCGCACGCAAATCTCCGCTGGATTCTAATACGTGCGTAGCAAAGGAATGGCGCAGTTTGTGAGGGCTTACTTTTTGTGACAGCGACTGTTCGCTTGCCATTTTATCGAGGCGATTAGCGACTTGTCGATTGGATATGCGGGTTTTGCGCTTACTCACAAAGACCGCACTTTCGTAAGGTGATGCGTAGGCAGGGCGTACCTTTAACCACGCGTTAAGTGCTTTTTGTGCGTGTCGGCCTAACGGAAGTATTCGCTGTTTACTTCCTTTACCCATGACCTTCACGGTACCGTCCTTTAGACAGTCGGCCAAATTAAGCCCAGTCAGTTCGCTCAAGCGCAGTCCACAGCCATAAAGTAGCTCAAACATAGCCACATCACGTAATTGCATACCCTCATCGTCGTCACTGCTTCGGGGGGAGGCATTAAGAAGCTGCTGCATTTCATCTACGCTTAGTTGCTTAGGCAATGGCTTCCCTTGTTTTGGAGCTTGAATACCCTCTACAGGGTTGCTGAATAGTTGCTGATGATCGATAAGATATTGGCAGAAGGTTCTAAGTGCCGATAGGCGCAATGCTATACTGCGCGGGCTGTGCCCTGACATCTTTGCATCAGCCATTACCCGCTTTATGTCGCTTGGCGTTAGTCCCGACCACTCGTAAAGCCCAAGTAGCTTTGCAACTTCGGTAAGCTGGCGCTGATAATTTTTGATAGTGTGAAGAGATAACCCACGTTCTACCTGTAGATGTAGCAGAAACTTATCTAGCCATTGCTGGCAAGGTTCGCTTATCAATGCGTCCGTAGACACTACACCTAATATCCCATCATTTCAGGCAAGATAATATTAAGCACTTGCTGAAGCTGTTGAAGTAACAAGGTGTCCATATCTGGGGTGAAGTGGCTGGCGTCACTGCTGCTAATACCTAAAATACCGAGTTCACGGTTGTCACCAAGCAGCATTAGCGCTACAGACTCCGCAGGGCTTTCTCCGAAAAGAAGCTGGCGTTCGTGTTGAGATAATCTGCCAAAGAAAAAGTTGGTATTTTTAAAACGTTTTTCAGTAAATAAACGTTGCTGTAGTTCGGGGATCGCGTGGGGACCTTTAAAGCTTTTAATGACCGCCGACGACAATTGTAAACGCTCTTGAAGCACATCTTCCAAAGTAAACTGAACTTCGGCAACACTTTCACAGCGCAGAAGCTGCACGTTTAAATCGGTGTAAACGCGATATATTTTTTCGTTTTGTTTAGCGATGCTCACCAGCTGATTGAGTTTAAAATTAAGCTGCCTAACTTTCTTTCGAAGCTGATCGCTTTGAATTTCTACCAGTGAAACACTGCCTTTCTGCTCGTGGGGAAGCTTAATTTTTTCAAGAAGGTCGGAGTGCTCGGCAAAGAACTCAGGGTTTTGTAACAAGAACGCGCGCACATCGGCACTCGACAATTCCGTTGTGTCGTTAAATGGCTCAATCAATTGCGTAGCGTTAGACTGCCCTGATAATTCGCTCATAGATTTATATGTCCGTCGTACACGTGCTCAGCAGGCCCTGTCATTTTTAACACGTTATCTGGGCCAGGCCAGCGTATACGTAAACTGCCTCCGGGTAAGTCCACCCGCACGTCTTTTCCTAATTTACCCTGAACCTGGCCAATTGCAACCGCTGCACAAGCGCCGCTACCACAGGCCAAGGTCTCACCTGAACCTCGTTCAAATACGCGAAGTTTAATATGTGACTCATTGATTATTTGCATAAAGCCAACGTTTACGCCTTCAGGGAAGCGTTCGTGCTTTTCAACAAGTGGACCAATCTCGGCCACATTAGCAGTATCAACGTCGTCGACTTCCATCACGCAATGTGGGTTACCCATCGATGCCGATCCAATGAATAGCGTGCTCTCGCCGACTCGCAATATGTAGGTGTTTTCTTGCTTATTGGCTTTAAGTGGAATATTCGCAGGTTCGAATTCAGGTTTACCCATGTTCACAGTAACCTGACCATCTTTCTCAAGATACAGCACCATTTTTCCAGCTTTGGTGCTTACGACAATTTTGTTGCGATTAATGAGACCTTTTTGCTTAACAAAACGTGCGAAGCAGCGCGCGCCATTGCCACACTGCTCTACTTCCGAACCGTCCGCGTTGAAGATACGATAGTGGAAGTCTTGTTCAGGATCGTAAGGCGGTTCCACCATCAACAGCTGGTCGAAGCCAATGCCGAAGTTTCGGTTAGCCAGTTGCTGAATTTTTTCTTTAGAGAAAAAGACGTTCTGAGTAACGTTATCAATAACCATGAAATCGTTACCCAAACCGTGCATTTTAGAAAATTGAACCTGCATTAAACGCGCATCTATCTTGTTAGTTTGTCTCTAGTTTACGGAAGTTTGTACTCACCTTGCCAGAGATCTTTTTGTTTTTCTCTTTCACGAACCACAATTGCTTTGTCACCGTCTACCATAATCTCGGCTGGACGACAGCGACTGTTGTAGTTTGACGCCATAACAAAACCATAGGCACCGGCGCTGCGAACTGCAAGTAAGTCTGTTGGTTCAATGGCTAATTCACGATCTTTTCCTATAAAGTCACCAGTTTCACACACAGGGCCTACTACATCGTAAATACGTGGTGTTGCCGTAGTTTCTTCTTTTACAGGAATAATTTTTTGCCATGCTGAGTAAAGTGCAGGGCGTAACAAGTCGTTCATTGCAGCGTCGACAATGGCGAAGCTTTTTTCTTCACCTTCTTTAATGAATTCAACTTCGGTAACTAAAATACCGGCGTTTGCTGCAATAGCGCGGCCTGGCTCAAGAATAAGCTTTAGGTTTTCACGGCCTACCATTTTTTCAGCCATGGCTTGTGCATAGGCTTTAGGATGAGGTGGTTGCTCGTTGTTATAAGTAACACCAAGACCACCGCCCACATCTAAATGTTCAATGATAATGTTGCGTTCAGCTAATTCATCAATAAGCAGAAGCAAGCGCTCCAAGGCGTCTACAAATGGGCCGATTTCTGTGAGCTGCGAGCCGATATGGCAGTCCATACCAACAACATTTAAATGAGGTAGCGATGCGGCCAATTCATAGGTAGCAAGCGCTCGCTCACGAGCAATACCGAATTTATTTGCCTTCAAGCCTGTAGAAATATAAGGGTGAGTTTTGGCATCCACATCCGGGTTTATGCGCAGTGAAATAGGGGCTTTCACGCCCATTTCGCCCGCAACCTGGTTAATTCGATGAAGCTCTGGCTCTGATTCTACGTTGAAACACATGATGCCTTGTTCTAGCGCATAGCGAATTTCATCATGCTTTTTACCAACGCCTGAAAATACTACCTTACTTGCATCGCCACCGGCCTCGATTACGCGAGCGAGTTCACCTGCTGAAACGATATCAAAGCCTGAACCTAATTTGGCTAGAACGCTTAATACACCGATGTTCGAATTCGCTTTTACCGCGTAACACACAAGGTGAGGATGCTCACCAATGGCATCATTAAATGCGTGCCAGTGACGCTCTAATGTTGCACGTGAATAGATGTAAACCGGCGTTCCATGCTGGGCTGCAATATCAGAAACAGCCACTTGTTCAGCATGAAGCTGACCTTGGCTGTAGGCGAAATAATCCACTAGTTCAGCTCTCCAGAAGTAGTTGCGGGTGAAGTGTTATTGGTGTCAGAGTCGGCGCCGGTTTCTGCATTTTCAGAAGACGCTGGTTCAGCAGACGTGTTTTGTGCAGGCGCGTCAGGAATGTAGAGCGCCCCTTTGTAACCACAGCCACATAATGCTGTGAGTGTTAGCAAGAAAACAACTGACTTTTTAAGCACGAAAAATCCCGCGAAGAATACGACAAATGCCGCTATCATCGCATTGCGGCGTTAAATTGCAAGAGCCAATAATCGTTCTTGTGTTTTATCGCCATATCGAACGTTTTTCCAAAGCGCATCGCACAGGCTTTGCGTATCAGAAAAGTCTTTGTTTTTAAGCCAATCGATAAGAATGTTGGGGTTGTCTGGAAAGGCAATTGCTTCGTTGTCGGGAGCTTCTAGCCACTCTTCAACAATGTCGGTATCAAGTTGAAACAGGGTGTGGCATAAATCCAATTTATTTAATGTAAGCACATTCGATAGTTGCTCAAACTGGCCGTGTAAAGGTTTTATAAGCAGCTTCTTGCCCAGTTGAAGTGCCTCACTCGATAGCTCAAACCCCCCATTGGCGATTACGCCACTGGCGTGCTGTAGGGCTTTTTGAAAGTGCTTCTTAGATGTAGGGTGCCAATGAATATGTCCCACTTCTTTCGCTTCATCGATGTTCGGGTGAAAGCATTCGAAAACCTGATCGCTTAGGGGTTCCAACATTTGTTGAACATCTTCAATATCTTCAAAAGGTAAGTAAACCAGAACGTGACCATTTCCCGAAGACACAATCGGCTTTTCTGCAACGAATGGCGGAATAATCGGTTGATTGAAGTGATACCAGTGCACACCTAGTTGAATCTCTGTTGGTGCAAACACTTTCATTAGCAAGGAGTCGAAAATCGTGTTGCCACTTTTAGGGACGTCGTAGGCAAATGCAGCCTGATGGCTAATCGAAATAGAAGATAGACCTTGCTGTTTAGCTGCCCACGCCGTAACGGGCTCAAAGTCATTGACTAGCAAATCGTAGTTGCTGGTATCAAAGGCTTTCACGTCTTTTATAAACTGGCTTACATTTGCATCTTTAACGGTCGCCCATTTATCAACCCGGCCTCCTTTGGTGATAAAGCTCAGGCCAGTAAAGGTTCGGTATTCTCCGAATATTTCCATGTCGAAATACTTCTCAGGGGGACGACCAGTAAACACAAAGTCAACGTTAATGTCATCGCGCTGTGCCAGAGCTGCAGCCATTATTCGCGCACGGGCGATGTGTCCGTTACCGGTGCCTTGCACACCATACAGTAATCTCATGCTACCCCAGAATAGAAATGCTCAACGTTGCTATTGTAACGCCTAGAAGCGTCCCTGCGATCACGTCTGACGGGTAATGAACACCCAGTAACACACGTGAAAGACCAATTAACGCGGCCCAGCTGTAAGCCAATACCGCAAACGACGGATAATAATGAGCCACTATGCTCGCCATCAATGTGGCTGCTGCCGTGTGGCCTGAAGGAAGAGAGAATTTATCCGAAGGCGTGACATGTGCTGTTAAATTCATTAGAAAATCGCAAGGGCGAGGGCGCTTGAACATTTTCTTAAGCAGCACATAAATGGGTAATTCCAGCGCATAAGCCATCAGCGCTGTGTAGAGGAAAAGCTCACCGTGTTCAGGCTCAAATGCCCAAAGCAGCGCACCGATAACAAGGTACAGGTAACCATCGCCGGTTTTCGACAGCCAGATAATACTTCTGCAGTCTCTTTTTTGCGTCAGTTTGTACAGGCGATAAAACAAGTCAGTATCGTATTTGGTCAAGGATTTAATCAACATCGCCTTGTCCCCTATCGGTTAATTACTGCACAGGCTAAAGTTCATCTGTGACCAGTGGGTGACGAAAAAAAGAAACTTTTTTGACAGCGAGCTTCGCTTTTACTTTTTCTTTTGTCCTGGCGAACAGATATTGGGAATGGCTGTAAAAGATAAAAAGCTAAGCAAAATATGTGCTCATTTGGGGGAGGGGAGAGCAAGTTTTGATGAGTTTTGAAAAAAGTAGAAAATTCGACGAAAGGCGTTAAATCAAACGTTTGCATTGCCACATTTAATGCTATGCTAGTTTTAGAAGCGTAAGCAGCGCTTTGTTTTCACTTAATTTTAGTCTTCTCAATTTTAGTAAGGCAGAACGATGGAATACAACACATCTGAATTATGCGATTTGTTTGCTGATAGCGTAGACGTGGTAGATCCAATTTTCGCGAGCTTTGGTGGCCGGTATTCTTTCGGTGGTGAAATTACCACAATTAAATGCTTTGAAGACAGAGGCCTTATCGACCGAGTACTTGCTCAGCCCGGTGCTGGAAAAGTACTGCTTATTGATGGCGGTGGTTCTAGCCGTCGTGCACTGTTCGATGCATCCTCTGCTCAAGTTGCAATCGATAACGATTGGGAAGGGGTTGTGATATACGGCAGCGTGCGAGAAGTTGATAGCCTTGCCGAATTAGATATCGGTGTTTTGGCGGTAGCCGCCATTCCAGTAAATGCTGAGTGTGAAAGTATTGGTGAGGTAGACGTGCCCGTTAACTTTGGTGGCGTTACGTTTTTACCAGAAGATCATTTGTATGCTGATAGCACGGGCGTTATTCTCTCTCCTGAACCTCTCGATCTGGACTGAGTGCCATAAATAGCGCGTAATTTTAGGGGCGCACCTGGCGTTTATTAACCGATAAGTTCTGCAAACTCAGTTTAAGCAGGGGCTTTTGGTGCGAGCAATTTACGGGTTATATCCTTTTTGTCTTACCGTTTTTTTGGCTATGTTGGCGTTGCCCTCAAAGGCAGAGACGCTTACTGTCGGATGGCTGAATGATAACGTTAACGAACGTTACTTAATCTCTGACATTGAGCAAGAATTTGCCAAAATAGCGCCTGATATTACGCTCAATGCGGTGGGCGTACATACCGATAAGTATAAGCAGCAAGTTCTCAAATGGCTTAAAACGGGTGAAGGGCCAGACGTACTTTATTGGTATGGCGACGAGCGGCTGCTCGACCTTGTTCGCAGTGGATGGGTGAGCGACATAAGTGACGTTTGGCAAGCACAGCGACTAACAGATGCGTTTAGAGTGTCGGTGTCCTCTCAAGTTAGCCTTAATGGCCGCTTCTACGCTATTCCGGTATCCCATTATCCGTGGTCCTTTTTTTATAATGCCGAGCTTTTTGATTCTCTGGGACTTGCTGCACCAAATACGTGGGACGAATTTCTTCACCTCTGTCAGGCTTTAAAAGAGAAAGGTATTACGCCCATAGCCATTGGGTATGATGCGCCGTGGGTATTAACAAGCTGGTTTGAATTCATTAGTTTACGGCTTTATGGAGAGTCCTTTCACCACGAACTGTTATCAGGCCGTGTCTCATATAAAGATGAGCGAGTCGTACAGGTTTTTCTTCTGTGGAAAGTACTCATTGATAAGGGCTATTTCATGGATACGGGAGAGAACATGGACTGGTATGACCCCATGCCTTATCTATACCGAGGCTTGGCAGGTGTTACGTTAATTGGACATTTTCTAAGCTCTCGTATTCCTGAAAGTGCAGAGTCAAAAATTAGGATATTTTCTTTCCCAGAGCTCAGTCCCGGTCAAGAAACCATTGAGCTAGCTCCTTTGGATGTGTTTTTTATTCGGGCTAGTTCTTCGAAGCAAAAAGCGGCGCGACAATTTTTGTCGTTCATGGCTACACACAAGGCCCAGTCGCGATTTAATCTTCACGCAGGGGGATTTTCTCCTTTGGCGGGAAGTGAGCATTTTCCGAATTACTTTAATGATATGGGCGCTAAGCAGTTAAATACGGCGGAAAGCACAAGTCCATATTTCGATAGGGTCGTGCCTCACGAATTCGCAGAACCTGCCATGACACTGTTGAGAGACTTTATGAAATCAGCAGATGTAGGTAGTACGACAGAGGCTCTTGAAGCGCTAAGGTTGGAAGTGTATCAGCTCGATTAACTATGAGATGCTAATCGAGCTCAACTTTTGACTAGTGCTCTGCTTCGTCAAACACGTTGTTCAAATACATGGCAATGCGAATTCCCGCCATCTGCAAACGCTTTTTAGCAGTAGGCAGGTGGTTGTATAAGTAGTCATAGCTCATATTGTTTGCGTCATCAGGATAAATGGTATCGCGAATAGCGGTGCTTTCTTCAATCCACACCATAGGGTCGGTGGTGGCCCAACTACGAATATCCTTAGCCGTAATAGCTTTTGTTAACCAAGACGTCCACTCCGAATAAGACAGGTCGCGCTGATCTAGCATTTGCGAGTCCCACACGCGATGTAAGTTAGAGTCTTGCCAGAAGAAGCGCACTTTTACATCGTTACCGCCACGATCAGTTCCGTTTCCGGCATGAAGCGGCTGATGAAGGTCGCCAATAATATGCACAATGAACTGAAGGGCCAGACGCTTTTCTTCAATGGTGGCGGTGTCGCTTTTTAACGTTTCAGTAAACTGCTTTAACGCGGTAACCGCATCACCTTGCTTTGGTGCGCCAACTTCTTCGTAGGTCTTTCCTTGAGGTACAGATACATAGTGCCAAGGGCTAGCGGTTTTCTGCCAAAATTCGCTTGGGTCAGAACGCATTTCGTCAGCGTGAGTTGAGGCTTCAGCCAACGAACCGTGTGGTAATAACTCCATTAGTGCAGCTTGTGAAAGAGGGCTAAGATATTGCTCGGCAATAGCGCCAGTCACTCGGTGACCGGTTTGCCCCCATCCGAAAGCGGGTGATGAAATACACAATGTAAATAGCGTGCTCAGCGCAACTGCGCAAATCCTGTTTGCAAACGCGAACATGGTTAATCCTCAGAATGTTTGGAAGACTGGTAGCCCCATCTTGCGACAAGAGACTGCTCAATACCTAGGTGGTCTAGTATGCGCGCCACCACAAAATCTACCAAGTCATCGATAGTTTTAGGATTGTGATAAAAGCCAGGCGCTGCAGGCATAATAGTAGCACCCATTTGCGAAAGCTTGAGCATATTTTCTAGATGAATAGAAGAAAGTGGCATTTCACGAGGCACCAAAATAAGTTGTCCACGCTCTTTTAGAACGACATCAGCTGCGCGCTCAATAAGGTTGTCGCTAGCGCCAATGCTAATGGCCGAAAGCGTACCTGTAGAACACGGGCAAACCACCATTTTTGCGGGGGCCGCTGAGCCTGAAGCTACCGGTGAAAACCACTCTTCTTTTCCAAATACCTTGATTTGGTCAGGTTTTGCATTGCAATGCTCGGTAAAGAACGCAGCTGCATCTTCGGGACGCCCGGGTATCTTGACGTTCTCTTCGGTGGCAAACACCACTTTGGCAGCGGAAGAGATTAATACATACACTTGGTAATCGGCGTTAACTAGCGATTTCAATAGTGTAAGCGCATAAGGCGCGCCAGATGCGCCTGTGATAGCAAGCGTGACTTGCTTGTCATGTTTCATTGTATAGCCTCTGTAGATGACAAGCATAATGCGCTTGTCTATCGGGTAACACTTCGTTTTATTCTGTCTATTTACAATTTGGACTTCATTTTTAGGGCGTCGAGTATTCGGCCATGAATGCCTTCAAAACCGCCGTTACTCATTACAAGAATATGATCGCCCGGTTGTGCTACGTTGCAAACGCCTTGAACGATCTTCTCTACATCTCTGAAGCAGTGCGTAGGCGCGTTGCTGTGCGCTACCGAATCGACTAACGACCAGTCCATGCCTTCAGGTTCATAAAGGTAAACCTCATCGGCTTTCTGCCATGAGTTTGCCAGCGTATCTTTGTGCACGCCCATTTTCATCGTGTTAGAGCGCGGCTCTAGCACAGCCAGAATACGGGCATTACCCACTTTCTTGCGCAGTCCATCAAGTGTAGTCGCAATTGCAGTAGGGTGGTGTGCAAAGTCGTCATAAAGGGTGATGTTGTTTACTTCACCCTTTACTTCCATGCGACGCTTAACATTCTTAAAAAATGATAAGGCGTCTATGGCATCAGGTAAGGTAACACCTGCATGGTGGGCGGCAGCTATGGCCATTAAAGCATTGTCCACATTGTGTTGACCAACCAAAGCCCAGGTTACCGTTCCAGCTATAACGCCGTTATGTAATACATTGAATTCACTGCCGTCTTTCTTTAACAGTTCCGCATGCCACTCTTTGCCCAACGATTGGCGAGAAGACCAGCAACCTTTCTTGAGCATATCCTCAATTGTGGGCGTATTGTTAGGTGTAAGAATAAGCCCGTTTTCTGGCACCATGCGAACCAAATGGTGGAACTGGGTTTGAATAGCCCCAAGGTCAGCAAAAATATCTGCATGGTCAAACTCAAGGTTGTTAATTACCAAGGTTTTTGGACGATAGTGTACGAACTTAGAACGCTTATCGAAAAATGCGCTGTCGTATTCGTCAGCTTCAATGACAAAAAAGGGGCTTTCACCCACGCGAGCCGATACGCCAAAATTCTCTGGTACGCCGCCAATCAAATAACCAGGGTTAAGACCAGCGTGTTCTAAAATCCACGCGACCATACTGCTAGTAGTCGTTTTACCGTGGGTACCTGATAACCCAATGACCCAACGATCTTTTAGTAAGTTATCAAGCAGCCATTGGGGGCCGCTAGTGTAAGGCAGGTTTCGGTTTAACACGTATTCAACGGCGGGGTTACCGCGCGACATCGCGTTACCAATCACTACCATATCTGGCGCTGGATCAAACTGGCTTTCGCAATAACCTTCGGTCAACTCAATGCCTAATGCTTCAAGCTGGGTGCTCATGGGCGGATAAACGTTTTTATCAGACCCTGTTACTTTGTGGCCGAGTGATTTAGCAATAGCGGCGATGCCGCCCATAAAACTTCCACAAATGCCTAAAATATGTACATGCATAGCGCATTCTCAATGAATTATCATGTTATTGGGGTACTGTATCAGAACCCCGTGGCCTATAGATAATTCAATTTTAATCATTCAATAAATGCCTTAAGCCGTTGTAATACGCTAAACACCTATGAATCTATGATGTGCAAACTGGTATGGTGTGTGTATGACATTTTACGGGCGTGTTCCACTTACCCAAGAACACGGTTACAATCTAACCACAGGTTTAAAACCTGTGTGTGCTTCAGACAAACGCCGGTAAGGAAAGCTGAGCGACTGGTAGCACAACACCCTACACACGAAAAAAAGGCTTACATTCAATGAAACGTTTAAATTCCCAATTGCAACAAGACGGTGCACCGCTTGAGTTAATTTTACTCATTCGTACACTGCTAGCGGGCTGTAAAGAAATTTCTTTCCGCGTGAGTCAAGGCGCACTTGCTGGCGTGCTCGGTTCAACCCTTTCAGAAAACGTACAGGGCGAAACACAGAAAAAGCTCGACGTTATCTCTAACCACATTTTAAAAGACACGCTAAGGGAATCTGGCTACGTAAAAGCCATTTCTTCTGAAGAAGAAGATGACGTTGTGCCGTGTAATCCAGACGGTAATTACTTAGTAAGCTTCGACCCGCTAGATGGGTCGTCAAACACTGAAATTAACAGCCTAATTGGTACTATTTTCTCTATTACCCATGCGCCACAGTGGATGAAACCAGATGATCCGTCTGCTTTCTTACAGCCTGGAACGCAGATGGTAGCTGCAGGCTATGTGCTGTATGGCCCGTCTACTATGCTGGCGTTGACGACGGGGCGCGGCACGCATATTTATACGCTTGATAAAACCCACGGTGGTTTCCTGCTTACTCACCCTAATATTCAAGTACCTGAGCAAACGTCAGAGTTTTCGATTAATGCGTCGAACCAGCGTCATTGGGAACCTGCAATGCAGGCATACATTGCCGACCTTCTAGCAGGTAAAGATGGCCCTAGAGGCAAAAACTTTAATATGCGCTGGGTAGCGGCAATGGTGGGTGATATTCATCGTTTGCTTTGTCGCGGTGGCATCTTTATGTATCCATTCGATAACAGGGACCCGTCTAAGCCAGGTAAATTACGCTTGCTTTACGAAGCTAACCCGATGGCATTCTTAATGGAGCAAGCAGGTGGAAAAGCAGAAACAGGCACTGGCCGAATTCTGGAAGTTATGCCTGAAGAAATTCATCAACGTGTACCGTGCATTATCGGCTCTAAAGAAGAAGTTGAGATGTGCTTGAGCTACAACGACAACGCGAAATAGCGAAAAAGCAGCAAAATTTAACGAAAAATAAAGAGATTAGTACGACATGGGTCGTAAAGCGTTTTTATTTTGCTGCTGTCACCGTATACTTAACCCAAAATTTCTTATACATCATTGAAAGGACCAAAGAATGAGCTTGAGTGCTATTTCTGCTGGTAAAAACGTACCAGACGAAGTAAATGTGATCATCGAAATTCCAGCACACGCTGACCCGGTGAAGTACGAAGTAGACAAAGACACAGGTGCACTATTTGTTGACCGTTTCATGGCAACTTGTATGCACTACCCAACTAACTACGGTTACGTGAACAACACGTTGTCTGAAGATGGCGACCCAGTTGACGTTCTAGTAATGACTCCGTTCCCACTACTTGCAGGTTCTGTCATTAAGTGTCGTCCAGTTGGTGTACTAAACATGACTGACGAGTCTGGTAAAGACGCAAAAGTACTAGCGGTACCAGTAGACAAGCTTTCTACTATCTATCGTGACGTTAAAGAAATTGCAGACGTACCTCCGCTTCTTCTTAAGCAAATTGAGCACTTCTTCGAGCACTATAAAGATCTTGAAGAAGGCAAATGGGTGAAGATTGACGGTTGGGCAGACGCTGCCGCTGCAAAAGAAGAAATTACCGCAAGCATCGCGCGTTTCGAAGCAGAATAATTCACGCTGCTTTAAATTGATGATACAAAGGGCTGGTGTAATACCAGCCCTTTTTGTATGTGGCTAAAAAGTGAAGATTGAAAACGACAAGCAAAAGCCGATACAAAAAAGCGAACAAAATACTCAACGATAGAGAGCAGTATGATTCACCATAAATTATCCATGACTTCATTGTTTGCTGTAATAATGATGGTTGTAACTTTTAACTCTTTGGCAGATGAAACTCCTACTGAAGTATATTGGGAAGACCTAGTGCCCGAGGGCTTTAATGAGCTCGCGCCACCTTCAGTTCAACACAATGGCGAGATGAGTCAGCTTCAGCCTGACGCACCCGTTGTCGATACCTTTGATGGTAAACGGGTGAAAATCCCGGGTTTTGTTGTGCCGCTAGAAGGTACGGCAGAGCTAACCACTGAGTTCTTACTTGTTCCATATTTCGGAGCCTGTATTCACGTACCACCGCCGCCGTCTAATCAAATTGTTTACGTAAAATTTGAAGAAGGTGTGCCCATAGATAATATTTACGATGCAATTTGGGTAACCGGCGAACTGTCGACTGACGGTTGGAAAGGCGACATCGCGTCTGTAGGTTACCGTTTGAAAGGCGAAGCCGTAGAAGGGTTTTAAGCATAAAACGTTTAAAAAGGATATCAGGTGTTTACAGGATTATCAGCGTTTCCCATTACTCCATTCAAACAAGAAGCTATTGATTACAAAACATTTAAAGGGCTTGTTGAGAATTTGGCTTCGGCGAATGTAGATTCAATTTGCGCGATAGGCTCTACTGGGCTGTATCCTTATCTAACGCGAGGGGAAAAGTACGACGTAGCCAAGCTCGCCGTCGACCACGCAAATGGCATTCCTGTTATGGCAGGCGTTGGGGCGCTGAGAACCTATGACGTGCTAAAAAACGTTGAAGCTGTGCAGCAAGCAGGTGTTAATGCTGTGCTGTTAGCACCCGTTTCCTATCAAGTGCTTAACGAAGAAGAAGTGTATGGCCTCTATGAGGCAGTGAGTCACGAGGTATCTGTGCCTATCTGCGTTTACGAAAATCCTCGTGTGACTAATTTTACCTTCAGCGAAGATTTATACCGCCGCATAGGCAAATTGCCGAATATCGGGGCGATTAAAATACCCGGTACTCCGTTTGCCAAGAGCTCAATGGATAATAGTTCGAGCAAGGATATCCCACCCTCTGAAGTAAGCAGTAGCGAAGGCGCTCGTCGATTAGCATCATTACGAGAGATAATGCCTGCACACATTGCTATAGGCGTGAGTGGTGATAGTTTTGGCGCAGCAGGAATGAGTGAAGGTTGTGACCTTTGGCTTTCTGTTATAGGGGGGATATTCCCGCGAACCGTAATGCGCATAATCGACGCCGCTCAGTCTGGTAATGCTGTTGATGCACAGGCTCAGTCACAAGCGTTAAGCGGAATATGGAGCATGTTTGCGCGCAATGGCGGCGGCTTGCGTGTGGTTGCAGCCGCGGCAGAAATTTTGGGCTATTGTGAAACGCCTAGCTTACCTGCACCCTTCTTACCTATCGACAAAAATGAGTACAGCGAGCTAGAGCACATCATCACGAAGTTATCGTTAAGCTAGCCCTGCGTATAAATCTGTTCAGCGCGGTTAAACAGAAGCCAAGACGTTAAAATGTACTTGTCGTTACTTTTTGGAATTTGGCCGCGATGCGTGTGAGTAAAGTAGGCTGGCGCAATCACCATTCGGCCTGCTTTAGGCTTAACCGCGTGGTTTTGATAATAAAATTCCGTCTCGCCGCCTTCTTCCACATCATTTAAGTAGTACATAAACAGCAACACGCGGTGCAGCGCATCGTTATGTTGAAGCTGTGGATAGACTTCTGAATGCCAGTATGGGTAGCCACCATTGCCCGCGGTGTAGCGCTGTGCATTTACATCGCCAACCCGAAACAGGTAATTCACCAAATTAGCCAAATTGGGTTTACCCACTTCATCAAAATTTTCACCTGTTACTTTCACCGGTTCGCCAGTTTTGGGATGGCGTACGGTTAAGCCAATGGGCCCAACAAGCGCAAAATAGTACTTTTCAATGTAGGAGACCAGCTGCTGCCCAGTGTGCTGCATCACTTGTTGAAATAAGTCTTTAAATTCCGGGTTGCGACTTATCGATACATCCATGCTGCGCTTTTTATCTAAGTCGACGCCACCACCGGTGCGGCCTTGAGATAAATTAGGGCTGCTTTCAAAGCGTTCCATGAGTTGTTTGCACAGCTCTGGTGGTAACACATCATCAATAACTTCAATTAAATCGCTCATGGAGACCTCGTACTGCGCTTTATTACTGAGTTGGTACTTCTTTAAAGTGAGACTGTAGTTCTGATTTCACTTCATCCGGTATAGGCGCAGAGCGCTGTGTTTTATAGTCAAAATGCACCATGGTGGTAATGCCTGTTGAGCACAGCTTATCGTCTTGCCATAACTCTTGAAACACGTCGAACGCACTGTTGCCTAGCCGGCTAATGTAGGTTTTAACCGTCACAGGTTTGCCATAAAAAATTTGAGCTAAAAAATCGACTTTGTAGCTGGCTAAAATTAGCGGCCAATTTTGTAAGTCTAGTTCAGGGGTAAACATTCTGAAAATAGGCTCTCTGGCTGCTTCAAACCAAGCGACTAATGCAGTGTTACTTACATGCTGTAAGGCATCTGTTTCACAAAAACGTACGTCGAATGACGTAACTAATGGTACTGAATGGCTCATATTTTTTAGTAGAGTTCGTTGTTTATTTAGCTTTCACTCTAGCATTATGCCGCAGCTATTTCAGTCATTTATCAAACAGTAATTGATCCGGTTGGAAAACATTTTTAACACCTAACCAAAACATACACATTCAAAAATAAGTTGATTTGTGCAAATTTTTGCGCAAATATTTGCATAAATGAGTTTGAGAAAAAATCACAAGGTGCCTATTTATGATCAGAAGCCCTCAGTTTGGCGCAATACTTTTGCGTGCTAGCGAGCTTATTGCAACTCAAGGTCAAGAGGTATTTGAAGCGCTTAATATTAGTCTGCCTGCAAATCGTATTTCTCTGGTACTGGCGATTCATACTCAAGGGCCTCTTTCGTCAACTGAGTTAGCAAGTCACATTGGTCTTTCACGTCAACTTATTGAAAGTCGGTTGAAGCAAAGTGTTGCAGACGGCTTTTTTGTTTCTGTGCCCGATGAACGAGACTCGCGAAAGCGCGTGTACGATATTGCGCCTAAAGCAAAGGCCGATGCGGCGCAGATAGTGACGATAATGCAAGAATTTGAAGACGTATATGATGCCCTTTGGGAAGAGATAGAGGTCAATCTTGAAGCCTCTCTCAAAAGCATGGAGCAGGCGCTAAAAAAACAATCGCTTCTTACGCGCTTAAATGAACAATTTCCTCATCATTCCAATTCATAATAGGGAGCATTATGATTTATCGAATTATTTTATTGTTGTCACTACTTCTTCCGCTAAGCAGCTGCGCACAAAGCCAGGGTTTCAATACGAAAGAAAGCTGGCAAGCCTTTGTTCAAACTGTTGAAGATAACTATGCATACTTAGATACGGCACCTACCGACTGGGAAGCTTTAAAAGCGTATTACCAACCCCTTGCAATAAACGCGACAACGCAAGAGGAGTTTGTCGACGTATTGCAGGTGGTGAAGCAGTTTTTTATCGACCCGCATTTTAACGTATCACCGCTAAACGAAGCGGACTACAGCGTCACGCCAACGGGGTCTGATATTTGGGTGGAAAAGCAAGGCGATGACTTTGTTATAACACGTATTAAAGCGGGCAGTGCTGCTGCCAAAAGCCAGTTAGCCTTAGGTGACATGATTGTAGGTATTGACGGCGAGTCTACAGAAGCCGCAATACAACGCGTTTTTGGAAACACATCGCTACCGCTTACTGACGCACATAAAACGTGGGCGGTTAATGTGGCTTTAGGTGGGCGTCGCAATCAAGAGAGGCACATTGAAGTGGCGTCTGATTTTGATGATGCCAAACGCGTGCAATTAGCAGCTAGTTACGATGCTATTAATCTACTTCGAACAAAAGCCCCTCTGATAGTTAAGCAGAAAGAGGGAATCGGATACATCCGCTTTAATAATAATCTAGGTAATTCTGAAACCGTTCGTGCGTTCAAAGAAGCTCTTGAGTCACTTGAATCAACACAGGGGTTAGTGATTGACCTGCGTAATACGCCGAGCGGGGGAAACACTGGTGTAGCTGAGCCTATCTTGGGGCACTTTGTAAATGCCAAAACCGCATATCAAGGTTACAAAATTCAAAATGCGGGAAAACCCTACCAAGAAGCAGAGCTACACTTGGCCTATGTTACCCCTTCATTACCTTATTACAGTAAGCCAGTAGTGGTACTCGTTGGTCATTGGACCGGCAGTATGGGAGAAGGTATGGCTATTGGCTTTGATGCCATTGGTGCAAAGGCGGTAATCGGCACACCCATGGCTGATTTGCTTGGCGGGATAAATCAATTTCAACTACCTGATTCGACCATAACTTTAGAGCTGGGTTTTGAACGTCTTTACCATGTGAACGGCTCATATCGAGAGGACTTTGTGCCCCAGGCGGTATCTTGGGACGGGCATACAGCCAGTGACTCAGAATTAAATGCTGCAATAGCTCTGTTAAAAGCAATATAGCTCAATTACATACAAAGCTAGAAAGCACTTTCGTATTTACTTACAATCCGCTTCTAACTTTTTGAGCGAACATATTATGACTGCGATTGGGATTGACTACGGTACATCAAATTCTGAGGTTGTGTATTTTGATGGAACGGCCCATCAGCACATCAAACTCGACCCGTTAGATAAGAAGGGCAATAAAATCCGTTCTTCGGTGTTCATCTATTTTGAAGATGAACTGCCGCCGCCTCCTGATGCCATGGTTGAAGCGAAAGTGGCGCAGTTACAGCGCGTTATCAGTGAGCAAATAGATAAGGCGAAGGACGGCTATTATTCGGCAAAAGATCCAAAAGAACAGGCGATGTATAGCGACCGTATCGACTCGCTGCGCGGTGATTTGCACAACAAGCCTGCATTACAGCGTAAAGCTATTGCGCAATTGATGCATGCCATGTCGCTAGACGAAATCCCTTTGCTGCGGTTGGTAGAGCACGGTAAGTTTGCGTTTGGTGAAGAAGGGTTTAGACGCTTTCTTAAAATGCCTGATAAAGGCCGTCTAATTTATTCACCTAAGAACTTTTTAGGCGCCTCGCTAGACGGTGACCAAAAACAAGCATTCATCGGTATTATTGCTAAGCAGCTGGCCTATTTTAAACAGTGTGCAGAGCAACAGCTAGGCAAGGCTGTTAATAATGCAGTTATTGGCCGTCCTGTTAAGTTTCACGGCACCCGCGGTGAAGAGGGGAACGCGCAAGCCATTCAAATTATGACTGAAGCGGCGACGAAAGCCGGGTTTACAGGGGTTAATTTCCTAGATGAACCCATAGCAGCGGCGTATAAAATTGAGCAAACCCTACCAAGGGATACCACTACGCTGATTGTCGATATTGGTGGGGGGACCACGGATATTTGCTGTATTAAGCTTTCCCCAGAGCGTTCAAATCAGCTTGATCGCAAAGATGATGTTCTGTCGGTAACAGGCAGACGATTAGGCGGCATGGATTGCGACAAAAGCTTGGTGCTAAAGGCTATTGCCCCAGAAATGGGAATGGGCCTTAAGATGATTAACGGGCTTCCTGTTCCACCCACGTACTTCTCTGATATGTGCGCGGTTGATAACATTCCTGCACTCACCCGCTTTTTCTCTGACGATTATGGGTTAGATATTTCTCAAACCATGTCTGTGATTAAAGAGCCAGCCCAATTAGAACGCTTGCTTATTGTTCAGGAGAACAAGTTGTCTGCCCGTGTGGTGAACTCGGCTCGATTAGCCAAGGAACTACTGTCGAGTAAGCAGAATATCACCTTGCCGCTACACTATATTGAAGATGATTTTGATGTGGAGATTTCGCAAGAGTCACTTAAAAAGGCGTTAAAACCTTGGCTTGATAAAGTGAAAGCGCTAGTGGTGGAATGCTTGGAAAACAGCAGTGAAAAGCCAGAAGTGGTGATGATCACAGGTGGTATGAGTTTATCGCCAATCGTGGTTGATGCGCTATATGAAAACCTACTTACCGGTTTACCTCGATTAGAGAATGACGCTTTCAACTCGGTGTGCGAAGGATTAGCTATTCAAGCGGCGAAGCACGCGTAATATCTTATTATAAATAAACACTAAGCCTTAGCGTAGTAGCGTTTACTGCGCTAAGGCTTTTTTGATCAGTGCTTAAGGATATTGTGTTCTTTTAGATAAATCGCGATGGCCTCAGGCGACTCGAAGGCTTTTAACAGCATTTCTTGTGCGCGTGCTTTCACATCATTGTCTTCTGATGATGACAGTAGGTGATACCATGTTTTCACTAAGGCTAATGGCGGCGTTTGGTTCATTAGTTGTCGCTCCAGCAATTCTTACTGCAAAAATACACAAAAATCATCGTAACGTATGATTTGCCAATACAAGCTCTGACCAGCATGGAAAAACGTGTAAATAAACGTCAACGCGCACTTCTTACAAGCTGCTGTGTAAATTACACAGCAGCAAAGTAGAAAACGAGTGCGCTTTACGCTAACGGATTTACCTCGTTACCGGCTCAAGCTTGTGTGAGCATGGGTTTCAGGAATCGACCTGTATGTGAAACTTCTTGTTGTGCCACATGCTCAGGTGTTCCCTCTGCAATAATCTGGCCACCTCCGGATCCACCTTCGGGTCCAAGGTCAACAATCCAGTCTGCGGTTTTAATCACATCTAGGTTATGCTCAATAACCACAACGGTATTACCGTGATCGCGCAGTCTGTGAAGGACGGCTAATAACTGTTTAATATCGTGGAAATGCAACCCGGTGGTTGGCTCATCCAAGATATAGAGTGTTTGCCCAGTGTCTCTTTTTGACAACTCTTTCGCCAATTTCACGCGCTGTGCTTCACCACCTGATAACGTAGTGGCGGCTTGGCCTAGTCGAATATATGACAAGCCTACGTCCATGAGGGTCTGCAATTTACGTGAAATAGCCGGAATAGCATCGAAGAACTGACGGGCATCTTCCACCGTCATTTCCAACACTTCGTGAATGTTCTTATCTTTGTACTTTATCTCAAGGGTTTCACGGTTATAGCGTTTGCCCTGACACACGTCACAAGGCACATACACGTCTGGCAAAAAGTGCATTTCCACTTTAATTACACCGTCACCCTGACACGCCTCACAGCGGCCGCCTTTCACGTTAAAGCTAAAGCGGCCAGGTTTGTAACCCCGTGAACGCGACTCTAGTGTGCCAGCGAACATTTCACGAATTGGAGTGAAAATGCCAGCGTAAGTCGCTGGGTTAGAGCGCGGTGTTCTGCCGATAGGGCTTTGGTCAATATCGACCACTTTGTCGAGCTGGTCTAATCCTGTCATCGACTTATGCGGTGCCGGTTCAGACGTGGTCGCCTTGTTCAGCTCGCGTTGCGCAATTTTGTAGAAGGTGTCATTAATCAGCGTTGATTTACCCGAGCCCGATACACCCGTCACACAGGTCATTACACCGGTAGGTATACGTAAATCAACAGACTTCAAGTTGTTGCCGGTAGCGCCTAAAAGCTCTAGCCACTTGTCGTCTTTAACCGGTGTGCGTGTTGCAGGAATATCAATCTTCTCTCTACCAGATAAGTATTTTCCAGTAAGTGAGTGTTCACTGTTCTTAATATCTTCCAGCGAACCTTCGGCAATTATCTCACCGCCATGTACACCCGCCCCCGGGCCGATATCTACAATGTAATCGGCTTCGCGAATGGCATCTTCGTCGTGTTCTACAACTAGTACGGTGTTACCCAGGTCGCGCAAGTGCGTAAGCGTGCCAAGTAAGCGTTCGTTATCCCGTTGATGAAGACCGATAGAGGGCTCATCCAGCACGTACATAACGCCCACTAAGCCTGCGCCAATTTGACTTGCCAGTCGAATGCGCTGAGCTTCACCGCCCGATAGGGTATCGGCGCTGCGCGACATAGAAAGATAGTTAAGACCTACGTTTACCAAGAAGCGCAAGCGGTCCATGATTTCTTTCAAAATCTTCTCGGCTATCTGAGCACGTTGACCTTCAAGTTTCAGTGTCTCGAAGAAGCCGTACGCATCGGCAATCGACATGTCAGCAATGGCTGGCAGGTTGGTGTCTTGTATAAATACATTACGTGCTTCAACACGCAGACGGGTGCCGTTACAGCTACTGCAGTGCTGCTGGCTTAAATATTTTGCTAGCTCTTCACGCACTGAGTTCGACTCGGTCTCGCGATAGCGACGCTCCATATTAGGGATAATGCCCTCAAATGGATGCTTACGCTCCATCACGTCGCCACGCTCGTTTATGTACTTAAACGACAGCGACTTGCCTTTAGACCCGTAAAGCACAATGTCTTGGTGCTTTTTATCGAGCTCTTCAAATGGCGCGGTAAGGCTAAATTTATAATGGTCTGCTACTGCCTGTAGCATTTGAAAATAGTAATAGCTGCGCTTGTCCCATCCGCGAATAGCGCCGCCAGACAGACTCAATTCGGTATTGCCGACTACGCGTGCGGGGTCAAAGAACTGTCTTGTGCCTAAGCCGTCACAGGTAGGGCAGGCGCCCGCTGGGTTGTTAAATGAAAACAGGCGCGGCTCTAATTCACTGATGCTGTAACCACAGTGTGGGCAGGCGAAATTAGCAGAAAACACAATTTCTTCTGCGTCTTTATCGTCCATATCAGCCACAACCGCGTTGCCGCCAGCAAGGCTAAGCGCCGTCTCGAATGATTCAGCCAAACGTAGTGCCATATCGTCGCGCACTTTAAAGCGGTCGACCACAACTTCGATGGTGTGCTTCTTGTGCAAATCGAGAGGCGGCGGATCGGATAGATCACACACTTCACCATCGATACGCGCGCGAATAAAGCCTTGAGCAGATAGGTTTTGCAGCGTCTTAACGTGCTCGCCTTTACGCTCTTTAACAATAGGCGCTAGCAGCATTAACTTACTGCCCTCGGGCATCGCTAACACTTTATCGACCATTTGGCTGACCGTTTGTGCATCTAGCGGCACATCGTGGTCTGGACAGCGTGGCGTACCCACTCGCGCGAACATTAAACGCAGGTAGTCGTATATTTCAGTGATGGTACCCACCGTTGAACGAGGGTTGTGCGATGTTGATTTCTGCTCAATGGATATTGCTGGTGATAAACCCTCAATATGATCAACATCTGGTTTTTCCATCATAGATAGAAACTGACGAGCATAGGCAGACAAAGATTCAACGTAACGACGCTGACCTTCTGCATAAAGCGTGTCGAATGCAAGAGACGATTTACCCGAGCCAGAAAGGCCGGTTATCACCACCAGTTTGTCTCGTGGCAGTGTTAAATCGATGTTTTTCAAGTTGTGGGTGCGAGCACCGCGAATTTCGATTTTATCCATTGAAGCCTAAATGAGAGAAAAAGAATCAGTATGCCATAGGTGTCAAGTAAAGTGATATGACATTCAAGTTATACTGTAAGCGGAGTAAGCAGATCACCTCACGGACATAAGCTTACGATTAGTTCTCGCTTATCGACATTGCAAAATGGTGATTTTATCCCCACTTTTAAACCCCTAGTAAGGCAAAAGGGCTAAATCGACCCATTGAGCGGGAGTAAACGCTGAATGTATTAATCGAATTTAAGGTAAGTGGGCGCAAGAGCAATTTATGCTACACTTCGCGACCTTATTCTTAATGCAGCAGAAACAGGTGTTCTCTGCGCGCTTTTATGTTTTTTTGATTTTATTTATTGAGGGAATCAGACGCTTTGAACGCTTTGGAATTACGCGCTGCGCTTGCACTCGCCTCCGTTTACGTATTACGCATGATGGGGCTGTTCATGGTTATGCCCGTGTTGGCTGTAGCCGCAATGGACTACCCAGATTACTCGCCGCTGTTGGTAGGGCTTGCCGTGGGTGGATATGGCCTAACCCAAGCTGCGCTGCAAATTCCTATGGGTATGATGTCTGACAAATGGGGGCGTAAACCCGTTATTTTGCTAGGGCTTGCTGTATTTGCATTAGGAAGCTTTGTAGCAGCAAACGCCGACAGTATGGTCATGATGATTGTTGGGCGTATTCTTCAAGGTGCTGGGGCTATTGCAGGTGCGATAATGGCGCTAGCTACCGATGTAAGCCGGGAAAGTCAGCGAGCCAAAGTGTTAGCTATTATAGGCATAGCCATTGGCTTTTCATTCTATTTAGCCGTTATTTTAGGGCCTCTTATTGCGAACAGCTACGGGCTTGCAGGTGTGTTTGGTATTACTGGTATTCTGGCCATTCTTTGCATGCCGCTGGTTAAATGGGTAGTGCCAAACGGTGTGCAGCTGAGCAGTGGCGATACACTCCCACAAAAAGACCAGCTAAAGCGCTTAGTCTTCTCTTCTCAGTTATGGCGTTTAAATATCAGCGTGATGATTCTACACATGATGATAACGCTGTTGTTTGTTCAACTGCCCGTTACGCTACTGAATTTTGATATGACGCTAGACAGTCATTGGACGGTCTACTTACCCGTTTTAGGCGCGTCAATTGTAGGTCTAATTATCATGATGGGGGCAGCAAGAGGCCGTACGCCTAAATCGCTCCTTGTAACCGGCGTTGTATTCATGGGCGGCGCGTTTTTGGCGCTGAGTTTAGAGGACCATAGCTGGTGGTGGGTTACCGCGGCCGTAGTGCTTTTCTTTACCGGCTTTAATTATTTGGAAGCGAATTTCCCTGCATTGGTGTCGAGCATTGCGCCTGCGGGACAAAAAGGAACGGCCATGGGCCTCTACGCCAGTTTTCAATTTTTCGGTGCGTTTTTGGGCGGTGTAATTTCAGGTTTCGTCACCGATATTTGGTCGCAAGAGTTAGCTTATGGCATTGGTGCTGCTAGCACTCTGCTTTGGCTTTTTATTATTCTTGGTGTTAAAGAAGTGAGCCGGGTTAAGCGTGTGATGATGAATGGAGATTTTGATAGTTCAAATGTTTCCAGCATTGAAGCCGAGCTGCTGTTAGTGCCTGGTGTGTTGGAAGTGACATTAAACAGTCAAAATAACGCGGTATACCTAAAAGTTGATCGTGATTTTGATGCGGTAAAAGCGCGAGACGTGTTGTCTGCATAGTTGCTTATCTCATTGCAACCATGAAAGGTTAGCATCACACTATTTTTGAAAAGGAAGCGAACACCATGATTGACCTAAGCAGCTACAAAGCCATTATTTTTGATATGGATGGCACCTTGGTCGATTCAATGGGCGCGCATATTGATGCGTGGCAGCTTACGTGCGATGCGTTTGGTTATCCCTTCGACCGAGACTACCAATACAGTTTAGGTGGTGTTCCTACCTTTGAAACCGTGCATCTTATGAATGCAAAGTATGGCAAAAGCCATGATCCAGCAGAGGTTGCTTTATATAAAAAACAGGCGTTTGAAGGGCTAGACCATGTGCCAAGGCTTATCCAAGATACCCTGGACGTGTTTAACCATTATAAGGGAATCATGCCCATTGCAGTGGGGACAGGCTCAGATAGGCAGCACGCTCAAATGGTGTTAAATGAACACGGCCTGCTAGCCCAACTATCTGCGCTGGTTACAGCCGATGACGTCACTCAAGGTAAACCTCACCCTGAAACCTTTGTGCGTGCGGCAGAATTAATGGGTGTAGCACCACAGCATTGTGTGGTGTTTGAAGATACCGACATGGGACGAAAAGCGGCGGTTGACGGTGGCATGGCGTGCTTTATGGTCGACAACACGCGGCTTATCTACTGAATCTTACCCTGATTGAAAGTTCGAGCTTAGGGCTTACGCTCACTCAATCGCGTTCACTTTATAGTTTCTTAGGCTTATACCGCCTCTAGTTCGCTTAGCGCATTTCCGCAGTTGTGTAACAGTGAAGACTTTATACGTTTGGTGGCATCATCAATGGCGGTTTTCATTGCATCGATAGCAATCTGATTGCTCTCTTTTTCACTGACACTGGCGTTCACATTCATGCTTTGCCCTCTGAAGGTGGTGGCGGGTGAATACTCTTCGGCATAGTCAGGTTTGTACTTAACATTAAGCACCACGGTGGCAACCATATTACTGCCTAAGGTTTTTATAAACGCGCGGTTTAGTACTACTTTCACGCTGTTGGCTGCTTCAATATCTGGGCTGACATTCATCGCTTCTAAGCTTTGCTGTAACAGTGAATAGAGCGTGTCTTCTGTTACATTACTGCTTCCAACGAGCAAGTCTTTACTCGACCGTATGTCGATTAGTTCTGCCAAGTTAATTGGACAAGCTTTCGCTTTAGACATGGTTAGCTGATAGTCTTTTCTCTGCGACGCAGGAATTAATGATGAGTCAAGCTCGGGTGGCGTAGACTCGCAGGCAATAAGTAAGGGTAGGGCACAACAGGCAACAATAAGTCGAGCTGGTGATGTAGCGTAAGACATGGAAAATGTTCTACTTTTCATTAAATTATTTTTGTTTTATGCAGATAAATTATGCAAGTAATATTGTCTTTAGTATAAGAAAGTTTGTATCGCTAAGAAACAGAACAACTGTTGCAAACTGTTACAGCTTGTTTAGCATAGGTGTGGGACTGTTGATTTTGCTGAGCGAGTTTTTGATCAGCGACACAACCATTACACCTATGTAACCTGAATAAAAATTTCGCCATAACCATTCAACACGGACAGTTCTTTAATGATGAGCTTAAAAAACGCGGTAATTAGTGTAGTTGCAAGTGTGTCACTTATTGGGTGCGCAATTAACGTGTCCCCTTCGGCCTTCTTTTATCAAGACACTCAGCAAAAGCCCCTTGATACTACGAAGCTACACGCGGCAATTCAAAAAGACAAAACCTCAGCGGGCATAACCCGTGTTGAAGTTAAAAATGACGCTGGGTTAACTTTGAGAGGCGTTGCTGTTTCTTACCCTGACCCTATTGTTAACATTGTTTTCTTTGCAGACAATCGTATGCCTGTAAGCGAAAACAACAGCGTTATTCATAGACTGGGTAAGTTGCCCGCTAATATATTGTGGCTCGATTATCAGGGAGTAGGAGCCAGTGATAAAGCGAAGGACTTAAGTATTAACGCTATTAAACAAGATGCGTTAACCCAGTTTGACTATGTAGCAAGTGCGTTTGACGCCTCAATTCCCACTATCGTTCACGGCCGAGGTATAGGCAGCTATTTCGCAAGCTATGTCGCTGCAAATAGAAAGATAGACGCTTTAGTATTAGACGGCGCTTTCAATAACATCTCTGATTTAATTGCCAACATGGTGCCAGGCTTCTCTAATTCATTCACAAACATGAAGCTTCACGATGAAGTTCATAGTATGCAAATAGCCCCAATCTTGCGTCACTATGAAGGACCGCTATGGCTGGTGGTGGGTGAGGAAGACAAAATAACGCCTTACCCGATTAGTCAGCAGCTATTAGAAGATGCATCAAGTAGCGAAAAGTATATTTCGGTCATTCCTGGTGCGACGCACAACGCAACGCTAAAAAGTGACTATGCCATACAAGAGTACAAGCAGTTTTTAGCAAGATTCACTCAGTAATAGAAACCTTACTCGTTGTGGATAAGTAGTGGAAAACCTTGTTGGTAAGTCTGTTAATAGCCATATAGAACAACAGATCACGATCTTTTCATCACTTTCTGGTCGGATCACGAAATGTCAGTTAAATCAAGCGCTGTAGAGCAACTGTGCTCGATCTTAATCTTTTTTGATCGTAAAGCTGTGCAGGATCAGGCGATTTTGCTCTTTGGGGATAAAAGTTCGAGGCAAAACGATCAAGCGGGTATTTTTGTCAATAGTTTCGTGTCATGAAATTTTTAGAACACAGTTGCTCAACTATACATCGAATTACGATTAATCATCCATCAAACTGGCTTGTAAGTGATTAAATAAAATACCCGCCATAGGCGGGTATTTTTTTGGTCTATTAATTTCTGAAAGGAAAACGAACAGCTAAACCCTAACCATTGAATCTCGTTTTACTACTGTAGGAGTATATTTAAAGGTAAGCCCATCTTCTGGTTTGCTTCCCGATGCATACTTCAATGCAAGTTCCGCCGCTTTTGCTGCCATCATTTCTACTGGATAACGCAGAGTCGTTAATTTAGGACGACAGTACTTTGCTAACAGCACATCATCGTACCCCATCACAGAAACTTGTTCTGGAACTGAAATACCATGGTCCTGCAGCATGGTCATAGCACCAGATGCCATAGCATCGTTATAAGCCAAAACAGCAGTGAATTTTGCACCAGTAGCAAGCAAGTTTTGCATTGCCAGTTCACCACCTTCCTGATCGGGCGTAGCATACTCAATCATGCTTTCAGGCAAGCTTAAATTCGCATTGTTAACTGCGTTTCTAATCCCTTCGAGGCGATGATTAGGATCGTCTATGCGATACTGACTGCTTATCACCGCGACATGTTCATGGCCTTGGTTGATGGCATATTCCGCCATAAGGCGACCACCGGTTACGTTATCAAGCCATACACAACGATTTGCTATCTCTGGTATATAGCGGTTAATTAATACAAAGCCTGGAACTTGGTTTGCAAAACCGATCAGGGTCTCGTCATCAAGTGCTTTGCTGTGCACTACCATGGCTTCTACTCGATGCTCTAGCAGTGTTTCAATAGCGCGAAGTTCAGTCTCTTTTTCAATAGAGCCGGCACTTAATAAAATTTGAACGTTATTTTTGCGGGTAATGGACTCCACTCCGTGGGCTAACATAGCGAAAAATGGGTCGTGGAGCTCAGCAATGACAACGCCTAAAGATGCGCTACGTTTGGTTACAAGTGCCCGCGCATTAGCGTTGGGACGATAACCCATTTCTTCCATGATTTTTTTGACACGCTTGCGAGTATCATTGCCCACTTTAGGACCATTATTTATAACTCTTGATACGGTCGCTAATGAAACGCCAGCGGCTTGGGCGATATCTTTTATTGTTGCCATTTTCTTTCAAACTTCGTTTTATTGCGTGGAGTGTCGATTGACCTGATTGCCATAGCGTACATTATATTTACAAAAAAAGATAAAATTCTAACGCTTAGCTTGTGGTGTCTTTTACGGGGCTGAGATGCATTAGAGAGATGAAGAGCGTTAGATTACCTAAGTGGTTTTACCTTCTATGATTGTTAATCAAACCGCTGTAAAAAAGAATGGAAAACGTATAACCTCCTAGACATTCTGAAAGATTGCATTATTCATTAATGTATAAAAAATGTGTGGTAGGTTGGAAAGCGTCAGTTTACTAAGCACGTCTTAAGGTAAAAATTTTGTTATGAAAATAAATGTATCTGCATTTGGTGAAGTAGAAGGCGAAGTCATAAACGCCTTTACGTTAACTAACGACAACGGCATGTCAGTTACCTTGCTTAACTACGGTGGAATTATTAAAGAAATTCACTTCCCAAATGCAGAAGGTGAATCGGTAAGTTGTGTCCAAACTTTCGAGACTCTACAAGACTATATAGATGACCCGAGCTATCGCGGTGCGATCGTAGGACGCTACGCAAACCGAATTGGACATGGCTCGTTTGCGTTAAATGGAACAGAGTACACCTTAGATAAAAATGGCGGTGAACATAATCTACACGGCGGTCTAGCCGGGTTTCATAAGAAGGTTTGGGCGGCAAGCGTCCAAGAGACGACAGACAGTGTGGCTGTAACATTTACCTTAACTAGTCCCGATGGGGAAGGTGGCTTTCCCGGTACTGTTAATGTAGAGGCATGCTATTCCCTTGATCAAAACAATGAGTTATCTCTTGTGATCACCGCAAACACAGACAAAGAAACCCCGCTTAGTTTCACGCAGCATGCTTACTTCACGTTGAGCAACGACCCGCAAGTGGGTAATACATTGCTACATATAGATGCTGACAAAGTCACGGACGCAGATAGCACCTTGCTGCCAACTGGAAAACTGGTCGAAGTTGCCAATACTCCCTTTGATTTCACGAAACCTACAGCAATAAAAGAAAGGGCAGAGCAATCTAATTCCCATCCATTATTTGATAGGGTGGGAGGCTACGACCACAACTATGTACTCCGTGATACGCCTGAGCATACCCCACAAGCAACCGTAAAGGCACTTGATACTGGTATTGCTATGTCGTTATTTACTAACTTGCCGGGTTTGCAGTTTTATACTGGCGGGTTGAAAACCGACGATCAGCTTGGTGCCTTGTGCTTAGAACCACAGCATTTCCCGGATGCACCCAATAAGCCCGAGTTTCCAAACTGTTTCGTAAAACCCGGGGAAACCTTCAAAGCAAGTATGCGATACAAGTTCAGCGCATAGAAATCGTTATGTAGTGACAAAAGAAAATTATTTGTTATCAATTTAACAATTAATTTTCTTTGTTACGCAATTGATAAACGTAGAAGCTTGCTATATCATTATCAGGGTAAACGTTTAACCCTATTTGATGTTGCGCATTAGAGCGTAGCAGGCTAATTCAGAGAGAGTGATTATGGGAACCCCTTTCGACCCTACCAACGATCCACATCGCCGTTACAACCCTTTGTTGGGTGAGTGGGTGTTAGTGTCGCCTCACAGAGCGAAGCGCCCTTGGCAGGGAGCCTCAGAAGAGCCAAACAACGAACAAAAGCCATCTTACGACTCTACGTGTTATTTATGTCCAACAAACACCCGCGTGAATGGTGAAGTTAACCCTGATTACAAAGGTACGTTTGTTTTTCAAAACGATTTTGCTGCCCTTAAGCAAGATACAGAACAAGCCAGTGAGAAAAAGGGGCTGTTTCAGTTCGAAACTGAGCAAGGCTGCAGTCGTGTTATTTGTTTTTCCCCTGATCACAGCAAAACGTTACCTGAGCTTTCCGATGAAGAACGCGTAGACGTAGTCAACACGTGGAAAGCACAAACCGCTGAACTTGGTGAAACCTATCGCTGGGTACAAGTTTTTGAAAACAAAGGCTCAATGATGGGGTGTTCAAATCCTCACCCTCATGGTCAAGTATGGGCGCAGCAGCATGTGCCTACCGACCCAGCGAAAAAAGTCGTGCAGCTACAGCAATACTTTGGTGATAACGGCACGCCTATGCTGTTGGACTATGCCGAACAAGAAGTAGCGAAGCAAGAGCGAGTCGTGTGTCAAAATGATGATTGGGTTGTAGTTGTACCATACTGGGCCGCTTGGCCTTTTGAGACGCTACTGTTACCCAGATTTGACGTGCAATCTATGCACATGCTCTCGGATTCTCAGTCGCTATCTCTTGCTAAGATCATTGGCGAAATTACAGCGAAGTACGACAACTTATTTGAAACGTCTTTCCCATACTCTATGGGATGGCACAGTGCCCCATTTGATAGTGAAGCGCACCCTGAATGGACGCTACATGCGCATTTCTTCCCACCACTTCTGCGCTCAGCAAGTGTACGCAAGTTTATGGTTGGGTACGAAATGATGGCAGAGGCACAGCGAGATTTGACCCCTGAACAAGCGGCAGACAGATTAAAAGCACTATCCACAGTGCACTATAAGAAACGTGAGAATGCGAATGGATAATCAAGTACTTTCTTCTAATTTTGAAACGCATTACGGCGAGGCGCCAGCGTTAATCGCACATGCGCCGGGTCGAGTGAACATTATTGGTGAGCACACCGATTATAACGAAGGGTTCGTATTTCCGGCTGCAATCAACTTTGGAACGTGGGTTGCGGCAACAAAGCGCGCAGATAACGACATCGTGGTTACCGCGATGGACTACGAAAATCAGCAAAACCAGTTCTCGTTGTCAGACATTAACTATGACGAAGAACAAGGGTGGGCAAACTATGTTCGCGGCGTAGTGAAAGTACTTAAAGAGGCCATTCCAGATTTTGGCGGCGCTAACTTATTGGTTACGGGCAATGTGCCACAAGGCGCTGGGTTAAGCTCTTCGGCATCTTTTGAAGTGGCTATATTAAAAGCGTTAAGCGCGCTGTATGAGTTGCCCCTCGATGGCGTACAGGCTGCACTGTTAGGGCAGAAAGCCGAGAATACGTTCGTAGGCTGCTCATGCGGAATTATGGATCAGTTAATCTCTGCTATGGGTAATGAAGGCATGGCAATGCTGCTTGATTGCCAGTCGCTAGCCATTGAGCATTCACCACTACCAGACTCGCATCAAATCGTTATCATCAATTCGAATGTTAAACGTGGTTTGGTTGACAGTGAATACAACTTGCGTCGTCAGCAGTGTGAACAAGGCGCGTCGTTATTGGGTGTGTCATCGTTACGCGAAGCAACTATGGAAATGTTAGAAGGCGCTAAAGCACATATGCCAGAGGTGGTTTATCGCCGCGCGAAGCATATTGTTACCGAAAACGCTAGAACACTGGCAGCAAGCCAAGCCTTAAAAGCTGGCGACATCGAAACGGTTAGTGAAGCCATGGCGCAATCTCACATCTCCATGCGTGATGACTTTGAAATTACCGTTCGCCCAATCGATTACTTGGTTGAGATCATTGGTGAAGTGCTGGGTAAATCGGGTGGTGTTCGCATGACTGGCGGTGGATTCGGCGGCTGCGTAGTGGCCCTTGTACCTACCGACAAAGTTGAAGCGGTGAAGCAAGTCGTGGCCGACAAGTACTCTGATGAAACAGGGTACAGTGCTGATATTTATGTGTGTACGGCTACACAGGGCGCGTTCGCCTAATTATCGATTTAAATACAGCCTTTATGCACAAACCTCTCCCCTTTCTAAACAATCCTATTCTTTAGAATTGTTTGTGTCCCTTAAGCCGCATCCATTGGTTGCGGCTTTTTTTTTACAAAAAGTGCACATTTCTAGTTAAAAAAAGTAAACAAAGTGTGATACTAATACTACCCGCAATAACGCGATAAGTTTAACGGTGAGTTTTTCACCCATTTATGATTTATTGTGCTTTGCGAAACGCGTTTTAATAACGTGACACTGGTGTGGCAACAACCAATATAATAATAAAAACAATTTTTCACCTGTGTACCCTGCATAACAATCGCCGCACCCAAAATAAGAACTTTGGGAAAAACTATGAAATTAGCATCAATAGATATCACGTTGTTCGTGGTATACGTCGTCGCGCTTGTCGGAATTGCGTGGTGGGTTTCTCGCGAAAAGCAGGGTCATCAAAAAGATACAAATGATTACTTTCTAGCGGGCTCAAGCTTGCCATGGTGGGCAATTGGCGCATCACTCATCGCTGCCAATATCTCTGCCGAACAAATCATCGGCATGTCGGGGTCAGGTTACCAGTTGGGGCTTGCCATTGCGTCTTATGAGTGGATGGCCGCCATTACGCTGCTTATTGTCGGCAAGTTCTTCTTACCTATCTTTCTTAAGCATAAAATTTACACCATGCCTCAATTTCTTGAGCAGCGATATGATCATCGCGTTCGCAAGGTAATGGCAATATTCTGGCTAGGTGTTTATGTTTTTGTAAACCTAACTGCTGTGCTGTGGTTAGGTGCATTGGCCATCAATACCATCGCGGGTGTTGATATGGTTTACGGCATGATGTTCTTAGGCCTTTTCTCGTTAACCTATTCACTTTACGGCGGCTTGAAAGCGGTAGCACTCACCGACATTATTCAAGTCGTGTTGTTGGTTATTGGTGGCTTGTTCCTGTCGTATACGGCGTTAAACCTAATCAGCGACGGCAATGGTGCCATCCAAGGTTTTGTTGACCTTACTAACAAGCTCCCTGAGAAATTCGACATGATTTTGTCAGAAGACAACCCGCACTATATGGACTTGCCGGGCATTTCTGTATTGATTGGCGGTATGTGGATCATGAACCTGTCGTATTGGGGCTTTAACCAGTACATCATTCAGCGCACGTTGGCGGCAAAGAGCGTTCAAGAAGCGCAAAAAGGTATTGCGTTTGCGGCTTTCCTAAAACTGCTAATGCCGCTAATTGTGGTATTGCCAGGGATTGCAGCAGTGCTAATTGTGCCAGACTTAGCTAAACCGGACCAAGCATACCCAAGCCTAATGACGCTGATGCCTGTTGGCCTTAAAGGTATTATCTTCGCAGCCTTGGTGGCGGCGATTGTGTCCTCGCTAGCGTCGATGACAAATAGCGTTTCTACTATTTTTACCATGGACCTTTATAAAGATAAGCGTCCAAACGAGTCGCAGCAGCATTATGTGAAAGTGGGTCGTATCGTTAGCTTGGTCGCGCTAATCATTGCTATGGTGGTGGCCAAGCCGCTGTTGGGTAATTTCGATCAAGCATTCCAGTATATCCAGGAATTCACGGGCTTCTTTACACCAGGTATCTGCGCATTGTTCGTTTTAGGTATGTTCTGGAAGAAAACCACAGCAAACGGTGGTCTGTTGGCCGCATTAGGCTCATTTGTTTTAAGCATTGTATTTAGACAATTCTGGCCTGAACTGCCGTTTATTGACCGTGTTGGTCTTGTGTTCCTGCTTTGTGTCGCTTTAGCTGTGGTTGTCTCTTTGCTAGAGAAAAAAGGTGTCAGTGAAAACGCTGTCGACCTAAACGAAGTGCAGTTCAAAACCACAAGCGGATTTAATGTAGCATCTATCGCTGTAGTTATCCTTACAGCAGCGTTTTACATTACGTGGTGGTAGCAGACAAGGAAGGGCGTTTTTAATCGCAACGCCCTTGCTAAAATTAGCTAAAAACAACGCGAAAGTTCAGAAGACGCTGACAATAAATTTTGTTAAGTTCTAGAACGTGTTGCAGTTAGTAACGTAAACCTGTGGTGAAAAACTTCAATTTTCCCTCATAAAATACGGTATACTAACCGGCTAATATTCGATGAACTTTCGCGCTTGCTGATGTCTTACTAAGAAGAGTTATACAGCAAGCCACTAAAAACGTTACAGGAGACATCAATGGCAACGAAAGGCGTTAATAAGGTTATTCTTGTTGGAAACCTTGGCAATGATCCTGAAGTTAGATACATGCCTAACGGAAACGCCGTTGCGAACTTAAGCCTAGCAACTAGCGAAAGCTGGAAAGACCAACAGGGTCAGGTTCAAGAGCGCACTGAGTGGCACCGCCTTACAATGTACCGTCGCTTAGCAGAAATTGCCGGAGAGTACCTGAAAAAGGGCTCGCAAATTTATGTTGAAGGTAAATTGCAGACGCGTAAGTGGCAAGATCAGCAAGGCCAAGATAAATACACCACTGAAATTATCGTAGACCAAATGCAAATGCTTGGCGGTCGCGGCGGTGAAGGCGGTGGCGGTAACGGTGGTTACCAACGTCCTCAGAACAACCAAGGTGGTTACAACCAGGCGCCTGCACAAGGCGGTTATAACCAAGCGCCACAGCAAGGTGGTGGTCAGCAGGGCGGCTACAACTCAAACCAAGGTGGTGGCTACAATCAAGCGCCTCAGGGTGGCAATCAAGGTCAGCCAAAGAACCCACCAATGGCTGAGCCAGATTTTGACTTCGACGATGACATTCCGTTCTAATTTCTGGTATATTTAAAACTGTGTAATTAGGTTTTAAGAAGCCCTCTCCAGACCTTGTAAATTCTATCTTACCTGAATTTATGAAGTCTGGAGAGGGCTTTTTTTTTGTATAATAAAAATCAGCTTTTAAAAATAGTTATGTTGGTATAATGTTTTGTGTAACAAGGAGCTAGTTATGATAGTTAAAAGCAACATCTTTTCAGATGGAGAAAGACGTCCTCTGTCAATCAATGACAATGGTGAAGTCGACTTTTGGACAACTTTGTATCTGAGCGTCGAATATAGAAGTGATGGCAAGGCCTCGACGATAAAGAACGAACTATACAAAATTGAAGTTCTTCGTAAGTGGGAAGCGCACACTGGTAGGGATATATTGGCTGAGTTCCGTAAGCAAGTATTTCTCGACAAACAAACTATCTTATCTATCAAACGCTTCTGTGGTTATTCGATAAAAGATCAAAAAAAAAGCACCAATAAGGTCATTCATTTTTCACGTGTTGCGAAAAGCTCTTCGGCATTAAGCTCTGTAAGCAAAGAGTTTCAGTATCAACGTATGCTGGCGATTAATCAGTTTCTAGAGTTCTGTGCGAGAGAAATCTGTAAGTTCAAACCAAATTCTGGTGAGTTGAACAGTAGAATAGATGAAATGTGTTCACTCTTTAAGAAGCACTATCCTAAGGGGCTATCTAAGGGCTCCAAAGCAACCCACGCCGAGACTGAAATTTTGGACTATTTTCTCAAAGTGGCTCACTACAGTCATGAGTTAAACCCATTTTCCAACTTCAACCTCAAGTTTCGAAATTATCTCCTGATTCAGATACTCTATTGGACGGGAGTTAGACCATCTGAAGTATTGGCGTTACGTCTTGAAGATTTAGAGCATGATACAGAACAACCTGCACTCCTGTTTAGAAGGCGGCACGACGATAAATACGACCCTAGAGAAGATCAACCTACCTTAAAAACACAAGAGAAAGTACTCGTCATTCCGAAGTGGCTTTATGATGATATTGAGTTATATATAAGGCAGATCAGACCTTCTTTTGCAAAGTCAAAAAGTCACCCTTACTTATTTGTATCCCACAAAGGAAACTCTGGTACAGCTATGGGGAAAGCTTCATTTGCAGACTTAATACTTAAATTGAAACAGGTAGATAAGCGCTTTGAAAATGTTCAGCGCCGAGGCTTTCGCATTTATTTCAACGAAAGAATTTCAGATAAAATCGATGAGCATAATGGAGCGATCCGCGACAAAATTCGAGAAGCAGAACAAAAAGGTTACCTTGAAGAAGCGAGATTGCTAAAGCGTGATATTATCTCTGAAGCGGATGAGATAGATACTCGTATGCGATTGAACGGACATGCTCACGGGGAGAGTGCGAATGCTTACCTCCAACGACACGCTAGGAGAACAGCGAATAAAGTCCAAAAACAAATGATGGAAGACCACAGCGAAGTAATTAAAGGGATAAAGGACGCAAGAAATGGCGCTAGTTAATTATCAAAAAAAGACTGAAGTTCGCACAAGTAAACTTGGGTATGACTTTGACGTGTATGATAGCAAGTGGAGGTTAGATAATTCAACAGTTATAAATTGGCATTTATTGCCTAATGACTGTGAATCCATATTCATAATTGGGTTTAAAGAACAGCTTGCGGATTGGGCATGCGAGTTATCCGCCAGTAGTTCCAGAATTGTTTTTTCTACTATGCTGAGCTTATTGCGAAAAACTGGAGCAGTAAGCTTAACGCTTAGTGCTGTGCAAAATTATCTTTCAACGCTCGACAGTTCTAATGAGTACAAGCTTGGCAGTATTCGAGCTTTTCTTCTTAATTGGATCGATAAAAAAATTGAGGGTATTGATCCACAATTAGGTTCTTGGTTAGAGCAACTTACACTGAAAGGTATGAACAAAGGTGTTCCTGTAGCCAAAGGCTGCCCATTTACCGGAGCTTATTCTATGCAAGAGCAACACGCTGTGCTTAATTGGAGTGTAAATGCATTTATGGATAATAAGCTCTCGCTTCGAGATTATTCTTGGTTACTTCTAAATATCTACCTTGGCGCTCGACCTGCTCAATTTTGTCAATTTCGAGCACGTGATCTAAAAATTGAGAATAGTGGTGCCGAAAAAAAGTTCATGCTTGATATCCCGCAAGCAAAAAAACATGGCCAAACGAACTTTAGAGATGACTTCGTAACTGTCGAGATAGATGAAGAGCTTGCATTGCTTTTTACTAATCAGGCGAACGCAACATTAAGATTAATTGAGAAGCAAGTTGGTGAACTACCAGTAGAGCTGAAAGAGGATATGCCGCTATTTGCAGCTCCACGTAAAGTTGATTTGTTAGTTTCAGTTGATGACCTTCGAAATATATTGGCTAAAACACCAGATAGATTACATATGTCGCGAAATGTAGCACTGAAAATTCTACACTCTTTGTCTGCTAAATGTGATGCAAAATCTGAAAGATTAGAAGGTGAGTATATTCACTTAACAGCAAGACGCTTTCGCTATACGTTGGGCACAAATGCAGCTAGAAGAGGTTTGAGCTTGTCTATTATAGCTAAAGTGCTTCACCATTCAGATACACAAAACGCCTCAGTATATACAGAGAACGTAAAAGAGCTAACGGAAGAAGTTAACGAAGCTCTAGCGCCTGTTTTAGCGCCATTAGCTCAAGCATTCTCAGGTCAACTTATTGATAGTGAAGCTGATGCCATAAGGGTTAATGACCCTCGTTCAAGAATCCACAACAGAAATGGAAATGCGGTTGGAAATTGTGGTTCATTTGGGTTTTGCGCTACAGGTGGCCGCGCATGTTATACGTGTGCAAAATTTCAGCCATGGGTTCATGGGCGTCACCAGGTAATACTTGATGACTTGCTTGAGGAACGTGAACGACTAAAAAGCAAGGGAGCGTCGGCTTACGTGTTGCAATCTACGGATAGAACGGTATTAGCGATTACACAGGTAATTCAGCTATGTGAGAAAGCGAAGATGGATGAAGGAGTCGTCAATGGGTGAAAAGGCAAATAACGTTATAAATATTTGGCAAGCTAAACAAGAAAGAGATGGTCTAGATAACTTGGCCGAGTTTATCAACTTCGCTAAAACAGAGCTTACCTTGTACAACGAGCAAGGTTGGGAGGCAGATCGTTGGAAACCAAATAAAGGACAGACACTTGTTTTTGGTTTTCAGGAAGAGGGAAATAATTACTCCAAAGTCGAGTTGTTTAAGCAACCATATCTTAATTTCGTGAAGGCATTTATTAAGCAGCAAATGACTATTAAAGAAATTACTTCCGCTCACATTTGGATGTCAATGTTTCGTTTTTTGTACAAAGCTCTTCTATCTCAATATCCTGACCAAGCCCCATGCATTCTAAATGTTAACGGCCAGACATTGAAAGAGACAAAGATACTAATTGAAGTTGAAAAATACTCTCCGTTGCGAAAGTACCACATTGGCGGAAAGCTAAAAAGCTTGGCTGATTGGTTAGTAAACAATAATTTCGTATTAACTTTGCCTAAGTACAAAAACCCTTTCAGGAAACCTGCACATACGGCAGAACAGGTCAGTGAAGAAGGTGATAAATTCCGAGAAGAACGCTGCCCGACAATGCATGAAATGCTTACGTTTGCTGATTGCTTTTCCAAAGCTGAAACCATTGCAGATAAGTACTATACATCAGCTTTAGTGTTACTTTGCTTTGCTCCAGCGCGTATAAACGAATTAAGCGGCTTAACCATTCACTCTCTTCAGGAGGGAGATGATGGCGGCTGGTACATTGTTTGGTATGGCTCTAAAGGATTCAAAGATCATAGGAAGGGTGTACCAGAGCTTATGTTGGATGTAGTCAAAAAAGCCTTTCAAACGTTAAAAGAAATAAGTGAACCAGCAAGAAAAGCAGCTAAGTGGGCTTATGAACGCCCATTTGAATTCTTTCGCCATGAAGGGTGTATAACGCTAAAAAGTCATGGTGAATATGTCCAAATGAGCCAACAAGAATTTGCTTATGCAATGGATGTTGTCGGTGCATTACATCATACAAACAAAGAGGTTATAAATACTCCAGTTAAATGGATAAATGCCTTTCTGGCCAAGAATGAACTTACTTACGAGCGATTAAACCAACTAGTACACGGTAAATATCAGAATAAGGATTGGCCTAACAATCCAAAGTCTGAAAGGCCGGTTTGGGAAAACCTGCTATTGATAAGAGACCTTGAGCTAAAACCAGGTTCCAGCACAAAGAACTTCAGTTGGGTAATGCCAAAAGTCGACACCTTCAATAATCAAATTTCAAAAAAAGACAAAAAAATGTCCACTCTATGGGAAAGGTTTGGTGTATTTAACGAAGATGGAAGTGTGATTAGTTTGACCACTCATCAGTTTCGAGTTTGGTTAAATACACACTGTAAGCGAGGTGGAGTTGATGACTGGAAGATAGCGCAATGGTCTGGGCGAGCTGATATTAAACAAAATTCCGCATACGACCTACGTACTTCTAAAGAGAAAAACGAACTTGCCAAGCAACTAATGGTGACCAATTACAAGGAATCACCTTCAGCACTAGCTTTGAGAAAAGCTAATTTACCAGTTCCTTTAAAATCACTTGGCATTAACCGTGAGGGGGTTGCCGATTTTTCTGGCATCGGTTTTTGTACGCATGATTTTGCTCAAACTCCATGCACAAAAGCGGGGGAATGTGTCACCTGTAAAGAGCATGTTTGTATGAAAGGCGTTCCAGAAACCTTAGAAGAATTAAAGCACTTAGAGAAACTCATATCAGAGCAATATGTTACTGCCCAAAATGCTGCTGGCGATAGTGTATTTGGGGCAGATAGATGGGTAACTCATTTTGGGTGGAAGTTAGCACACATTCGGACTCTCATTCATCGTATGACAGACGATCAACTTGATGATGGTACCATCATTCGGATACCAGTCGAACATGATCCCTCGCCTACAAGAAGGGCTTTAGGAGATAAAGGGCTACAAAGTGAGTTTGATGCTAAAAAAGATAATCAGGTTTCTGAAAATGCAATTGGTGGTGCAACTATGGGCCAACTATTGGGGATATGCTGATGCCTAGAATCGTAATGACTGAAAAAAATATCCAAGCCATAGTTAGGATTATCAACGAGTGGGATCATAAGCTTTCAATGAAAGCTCTCTGCGAATATATCACTAAGCAATTAGATTTAGATAAACAAATATCAAAAAAGACATTGCTTGAGAATGAAGATGTTTCTAATGCTTACTACTCTAGGAAAGAATGGCTCAGAACTAATAAAGATACGACACCGAAATCTAACGATCTAAATCTGCAAAATGCATTTGATAAAATCGACAAGTTGAGGGCTGAACTAGAGAGTACTAAGGCCAAAAACAAGGCGTTAATAGAACAATTTGTGCGGTGGCAGTATAACCTTTACATGATGAGCATCAATATGGATCAACTGAATTGGGAACTACCTCAGAGTGTGGCGATGGATAAAATTATGGAAATCCTCAAAGATGCTCCTTTACCACCTAATGTAGATGCTTATGAATTGAACGTGCCTATGCCTAAAATCACTCGTGCGGATGATAAAAAGCTTAAAAGAATATAAAGGTTAAAGAGTAACATTGGCTGTTAGTAAAGGAAAAAATGGTGCGCAAGTTGCGCAAAATAATCTCGAAATATTCAGTGGCTGGGCTGCGGCTCAATCCCATGATGATTTTATACAAATCATAAACAGAGGTAAGCTAAATCGCAGGGATATTGCGGCTGCATGTGGTTTTGGTACAAGCGTATTTTCTCAGAACAAAAATGTAAGAGCCGCGTTGAAAAAGATTGAGGATCAACTTCGAGCAGATGGAGTATTACCACCAATTGCGGTTAAAACTACAGATAAAGAATCCAAACAGTATGATAACTCATCACGAAAGATAGCTAAGTTGGCCTCACATAATGGAAATTTGGAGCGTGAAAATATTGAGTTAAAGGCCAAAGTTAAGTTGTTGGAAGCAAAATTAGAAAGATTTTGCGAATTAAACGAAACCTTGGCCGAAATGGGTTTTGTGCAACGATGAATGAACATGAAACATCGGACAAGTTTCGTGTAACGAGTGTTCCTCATAAATCACTAAATTATGTCATCTTTACAGGTGTGCCATTGCATCAAGACTCCTATAGAGTCAAAAACGGTAAGTACTCAATAAGCGTTAAAGCTAGAATCGAGTCTTTACCAATAGCACCTCAACCTGGTCAGCACTGGATTGTAAGAGGCAAATGTAAAATTAGTAAGCAAGACCGTAATGGATATTTAATTGATCAACATACTTACGATTCACCAAAACACGCAGAATGCAGCCTTCCAGAAACAGGGGAACAGCTCATTAAATTTATTGCAAATGAGAGTGATTTTAAAGGTATCGGCGAGAGTAAAGCTAGGGCTCTTTGGGATGCCTTAGGAAGGGATTTTCACAAAATAGTTCGCAATGGTAACGATGCTTCAAGAAAACGTCTTAGAGAGCATCTGACAGATGATTCTATAGATGTATTATTTCAAGGGTATCAAAAATATGCTAATTTGCGTGACTTCAATTGGATGTCAAACAAGAAAATACCTGTATCAGTTCAGCAACGCCTCATCAAATATCATGGTGAAAAAACGTTAAAATGTCTTCGACGTAACCCATACCTTTTAATGGCTTTTGGTATGTCGTTTGTTCAGACCGATGAATTAGCCCGAAGTGAGTTTAGCTGTAAATTAGAAGATGAAAATCGGCTTAGTGCCGCCTTAGAGGCTGTTCTCTTTGATGATGTGAAGCGAGGTAATACGTATACACCACCAAAACTCCTTCGTGCGAACCTAATCAAATTACTTAATGACAAAGACCTTGTAGAATTAGCATTCAAAGCTGGGTATAACAAAGCTCAATATTTATTAAATCCGGACACAGGTAATTTCCATCAAACTGCTACGTTGTTGATGGAATCAGTAATTGCCAAACGGCTGTTAAAATTAGCGAACTCAACAACAAGCCGTTTCGATGAGAAAGCTAATAAAGCATACCGTAAAGCGATATTAGAGTTACCCTACGAGTTGACAGAAAAGCAACATGAAGCCGTAACTACTTGCTTGGGCAACGATATATCATGTATTACTGGGGGAGCTGGGACAGGTAAAACTACTGTGTTGCGCACAGCAGTAAGAGCGTTTGATTCTTTGAAATATCAAATTCATGCAGCGGCTCTTTCTGGACGAGCGGCAATGCGGCTGAGAGAAAGCATTGGTTTTGATACAACAACTATTGCTGGTTTTCTTAGAAATAAACCAATAGTACCTTGTGAAAAGCAACCGCTGCATTTACTTGTTGTTGATGAAGCTTCTATGATTGATGTTCCCACCATGTACCGCATAGTTAATCATGTTCACCCTTCTGTAAGGATTATTTTATCAGGCGATCCAGACCAACTGCCACCCATAGGTTGTGGCAAAGTGTTGGCTGATGTTGTGAAATCTAACGTCATAAAGAATACCGCTTTAGATATCGTTAAGCGACAGGACGGCCCTTCGGGAATACCTGAATATTCAAAAAAGGTTAATTCTGGTCAAGTTCCATTGGAATTGAGCATTGGAAACATTTTTTTTCATGAAACCGAAAAAAAATCAATTGTAGATCAATGCACTAAATTGTATGCGCAGTCCCCAAGTAGTAGCAGAGTGATGGCGCCAACACGTAAATTAGTTGAAGATCTAAATGCTGGAATCCAAAAAACGTGCAATTTTGAAGGTGAACTTCTTCAATTCATGATGGATGGAGATAGTTATTATCAAAACTTGAGGAGGGGGGATGAAATCCTGTTTACTCAAAATAGCCATTCATTAGGATTTCAGAATGGCTCATTAGGTAAATTGATTAGCGTCGAGTTTGATGAAGAAAGAAAATTGTATGGTAAAATAGAGCTAGATACTGGAGAAATAATCGATATAACTCAGTCTGTTTTAGACTGCATTGAACTAGGTTACGCTATTACATTGCATAAAGCTCAAGGTTCTCAATTTCCGCGTATCATAGTCGCTGTAACTAAAGGCCGAATAACAGATAGGGCTTGGTTGTATACTGCTATTACTAGAGCTGAAACAGAAGTTCATCTAGTTGGCAGTGCCGAAGAATTTGAAATTATAACTAAAAACATTAGTAACGCTAACCGGAGACGCAGTTTCCTGCTCACTTTACTTAAATACCATAAAAATTAACCTATTTTCGGAAAGAACAGAATTAATTACTAAAAATATTCAGGGTTAAGTTCTTCTACTTGACATAAATGTGGGCGTCCGGTAATCCCAACATTCACTTCATAAGTTAGCTACGGCATGGAGCTCTCTTTGCAAAGGAGAACCACCATGTAACAACATCAACAGATAGCCATCCAAGACTGGCTCAATCTAATTGAGCAACAAAAAGCGCGATAAAGTCAGAATCTCTACTGGGATAAAACGGGCTTCACACTCTTGTACAAGCGACTCAAGAAGCATCGGTTCAAGTGGCCTGTCAATGAGGGCTTACTGGAGATGCATGTTAGTGAGCAGCAACTACACTGGCTATTATCGGGCTACGATGTCATAGTCCATCAACCATTGCACTACAATGTATTCTAGTATGTAATGACTTGCCTTGATGAACTCAGCAATCTAGAACCTAACATCGAACAACTGTTACCATGTCAGTCTGCTGAGAGTTAGGAGGGATTACCGGACGCTTGCTAAACATGATTAAATCGCTTTCAGACTAAAACCGTATTTTAGTCAGAACAGTTATTCTTGCCTATATCAATTATGACACTTGCGGACCTGACAGTCTGAATTAGACACAACCAAATTTCAGCTAACTCTGACAGGTTTCAACAGGTATACGGCAGGCGCTTAGCGCTCGCCTTCGCGAGTCATTTAAATGTAGAGGAAATTTTCTTATAGCAGTAATTTTTACGCTAAAATAACAACATTTTTGTGGAAGTGCGTATAGCAAAGAGAACAGCTGTCTAATTTTGGCTTTTCACTTTAAATATTTCAAACCATCTTCAGGATTGAGGTTTAATGCTTCACAATATTGAACAAATTCATACACATCGAGCTTCCTTTGACAACGCTCGATCTTACTCACTATTTGATGTGTTTCATCAATCATTTCACCGAGTTGTCTGACGGTTAGCCCTTGTTCTTTTCTTGCAGCTACCAACCACTTTATCAAAGCGAAGTACTGCTGAGTACTGATAGTTTTTTTCATGAGCATCATTATGATGCTGTTTTTATTTGTCTCCAAAATGAAGCCAAGATAGTGTTTGTCTGCTAGTATTTAAAACACAAAACTTGATTAACAATGGTAAATCGCTGAAATGAAAGATATAGATAGCCACCCAATGTCTGAAAATGTAGAAAAGCTGCTCAAAGTCGGTGCGCAAGCGATGATATTGAATATTGAAGAAAAGAAAGAGTATCGGGATGGCGTGGCGCAATTGATGGAAAACTACAATCGAGTCGAAAATGAAGGAGTTTTACTTGTTCAGCCTTATTACCACTTTTGTTGCCAAGTTTACGTAACTGAGGGGACAGAAGGCCTTTATGAAGTTTTAAGAGAAGGCACCCTCCCATCGATAACGACTCCCCTTTTTCAAATGTGGTTCATTAATGACTTTCATACTAAGAATTACGAAAAATACTTAGCCGCAGATAGACCTGCATAACAATATTATTTAGTAATATTTTAAAGTGTTGAAATTTAATGGTTTTTGTGTGTTCGTACACATCATTTTGATGTCTTTTTTTACTTGCTGAAATACTCGATAATATTTGTGCAAGCAAATTAACGTTAACTTCAAAAGGACAAAAGGCATGGGTAAAGTTTCATCAGTTGACAGACTCTTTGCAAAACTAGAGAAAGAAAGAAGACTTGTACTTTCTCTGATGTACGATGTTCGGGCAGTCTTGGAAGAAAAAGGGCTTGATGATATTTATATACACTCCAAGTTAAATAGACTTAGCGTAGCCAAGGACAACCTTGAATTACTCGCGATGACGAGATTTCTCGACGACGAGGGGAGGCATATGCTCGCTCATCGAATTCACTATAAGCTAAAAGACCTCCATGGTTTTTACGCTGTTTCGGCGCGCTTCTCCGAAAAAGCATAGTTTTACGAATAGGCAGTTGCAAAAGTCAACTCGAACTCGGATAAATAGCGAAGTTCTACGAGTTGATTTGTTGCTGACCTGAAATTGAATGAGGAATTGTACAAACCAATGATAGAGAAGCATTTTTGGTGGGGGCGTACTATTTCGACATGAGCATTAATTTCAAAGTGCTAAATGGTTAACATGATTTCAAATTTGGGAAGATTATGAATTCAGAATCTAACACCGAACAGATAATAGAAACGCTCAAAAAGTGGACAGAAGATGGGGTTGGCTCACCGTCACTGCTGATATCCGTAGATGACAACTCATTCTACGTAAGTCACTATCAAGGTATGGGAAATTCAGATTACACTTCAATTGACAGGTTTTTACCTCAGTATAAAGTAGTTATTGAACAGCTCTATCGGGAAGGTAAGTTGAAAGTATCGGGGCTACCATTTTCTCTGTATCCCGACAGTGACCGATTTAGAAAGCTCAGACTGGAAGCTGAGAACATGAAAATAAACGAGCAGGCTAGATAATCTTAGACGCATTATCTGTAGTGGCATTATCTGTAGTGGCATTATCTGTAGTAGCATTATCTGTAGTGGTGTGATTACCAAGGGATACTGACGGTATAAGTACCAAGCGATTTTGACGTAATCACACTATCAATGTTGCTGCTCTTCGGCAAGCTTTGCCAATCGTAACGCAGTAGTGTTCATGTTTTCCCTTAGCCAAATATTGCGAACGCCGCTAGCGTGTATATCGACGTTTCTTTCAGATTTGAGCAGCCGTGACACCTTGGATTGTCCTAGATGTGGGTTAGCCAGAGAGAATTCGATGACGACTTCCTCAATGGCTCTGTTGGTACGATTTTTGTGATGAAGATCCGGCGTTTCCTGACGTTTTAACGATTCGATTCCACCTTGTTTTATCAGTTTACGATGGCGATAAATCGTATCGCGGGAGACGCCACTAAGCCGAGATGCTTCTGCCACATTTCCAAGCCTGTCAGCCAAAGCTAATACCTCTAGTTTCTTCTGGATCTCATTGTCTTCCGAGGACACCTTTTCAGGCTCAGTGACTTCTGTTACCTGTAGCTGTCGTCCAGCGAAGTAAGCTTCAAACCGCTTATATTTACCAGTACGAATTTCAATTTTCTGGTTTGCAATTGAGTGCTTAAGCGGTGAGTCGATGAAGTAGAGTTTTCCGCCGTAACTAAACGTATGGTCGTTGCGTATTTTCCGGTAGACCTTGGTGATGCAGATATCATCAAGATTGGTGTAGCGGGATACAGGCACATATTCGGTGTCTGACGTTTTTGATTTTACAACCAAGTTTTTACGCCAGAACTGAGGGATGAAGACGTGTTGGAGGTAGCTATTTGCGCCCGTCATATCAGTAATATTGTTAAGTCGTAACTCCGGTATTAACCTGTCTTGCAGGGTATCGAAGGCGCGTTCAATCCTGCCTTTACCCTGAGGAGAACTGGCGAAGATGATTTCAATCCCCAACTCCTCACAGGCCCGTTGCATCTGGGAGAAGTTGCAGCGTTTGGGGCCACCGAATATTCCGGCAC
>Ga0213837_1000228_pt1 | contig 79766 bp, 64 predicted proteins | sample SWPATP12_FD_160572 | JGI IMG/M metagenome (GOLD analysis project Ga0213837, IMG submission 160572) | Coastal seawater microbial communities from Marineland, Florida, United States - SWPA TP1 #2 | ecosystem: Environmental > Aquatic > Marine > Coastal | place: USA: Florida | collected 2016-08-06
TCGGACAGTGATTCCGGAGTTAGCAGAAAACTGGCTGGCTTATCCCGGAATCGGTGTCCGGATTAAAACGGAAAGGGTGTCCGGATAATGCCGGAATCGATGTCCGGATTGCTCCGGTGTATGCATCGATCCCGCTGTTATTCAGTTATACGGTATATGAGCAACACTTACTGGTAGATGGTGCGATATTATCGGAAGACGCATTATTCAGAGACTGGCAGCAAGACGGCACACCGAATATTTGTTTTCGCCTCCGCAGTGAAGCCCGAGAACAGCCGTTTAATCCCAAACGCCGGTTTATGTTACCGCAGTATATTGGCATGCTCATTCGCACCTTTATGACCGCCCTGTCCCGCGAATATGTTCATGCCGAGCATTGGCATAATACACTGGTAATCAATACGGGAAGCGCTTCATCGGTAGATTTTGATATGTCTTGTGAAGACAAACTGTCGCTGTATAAGCAAGGCTACGAAACGGCGATGAATTTCTTACCGATTAAACTCAGTAAGCTCAACGGTCCCCGGCAACATTCGGATTAAAACAATCAGGCTAACTTAAATTTGGTAGTAATCCCGATACCACTTAACGAACTCCCCGACGCCATGTTCAATCCCAATGGATGGGCGGTAACCGGTATCTTTGACCAGACTTTCCACGTCGGCGTATGTATCGGGCACATCGCCTGGTTGCATAGGGAGTAGCTCTTTATGCGCAGTCATTCCCAGAGCCTGTTCCAGGGTTTCGATAAATTTAAGCAGGTTAACCGGATTCTGCGCGCCAATGTTATACACTCGCCAGGGGGCCTTACTGGTAGCCGGGTTTGGTGTGGTGCCCTGCCAGCTTTCATCGGCCTGAGCGGGGCGATCCAGTGTACGGATAACGCCTTCTACGATGTCATCGATGTAGGTGAAGTCGCGGTGATGGTTTCCGTAGTTATATACCTGGATGGTTTCGCCGGCCAGAATGGCTTTAGTAAACTTAAACAGCGCCATGTCCGGCCTGCCCCAGGGGCCATAAACCGTAAAAAAGCGTAATCCGGTAGTCGGCAAACCATAAAGATGGCTGTAAGTATGAGCCATCAGCTCATTAGCCTTTTTACTCGCGGCGTAAAGGCTTACCGGATGGTCTACATTATGTTGCTCAGAAAACGGCATGGTTTCATTGGCGCCGTACACTGAACTGGATGACGCGTATACCAGATGCCCTACCTGATTATGCCGGCAACCCTCGAGTATATTCATGAAGCCAACCAAATTGGCATCGACATAGGCATGGGGGTTTTCGATGGAGTAACGCACCCCGGCCTGGGCGGCAAGGTGTACAACGCGGTCAAATTTCTCTGTTGCAAAAAGCTCGGTCATTAACTCACGATCTTCCACGCCCGTTTTTTGGAAGCGAAAACTCCCTTCAAATTCTGCAGACTCAAGTTGGCTTAGGCGGCCATATTTCAGATTGACGTCGTAATAGTCATTGATATTGTCGACTCCAACAACATCATCCCCTCGCTGAGCCAGGTATCGGCTTACCGCTGAACCAATAAATCCGGCGGCACCGGTGACCAGAACTTTCATGTAATTCTCCGCTTTATAATGAGTAGCAACTTAGCGTTTAAACGCTGCGCCTAAATCGACAGGCTTGGCGTCTGCCGTAGTGTCACCGCGTAACCAGTTTCGACACCCCAACCAGAGTTTAATCGAAAAATGTTTAACGAGTACTGTTAACGGCATTTTAATACTGTGACCGCGCACAAATACTATAAATCTCGCTAACCCCGAACGTAGCGAGTGTAATGCAGGATGTTCAGGTATCAAAGCATATTTATAAATTCGTACCAACAGTTGCAGCTTACGGCGTTGTAAACTTCCCTCAAACCGTTTAACCGGATAAGCAGTGTTAAACCAGGTATTTAGCAGAATCACCACTACGTTTAACTCTGTCTCGAAATGACTTTCAGCGGCTATCAGCTCAACCCGCTGCCAGAACCCGACACTATCATACTGTTGAGCCAGACACTTTAAATCTACCATGTCACGAAAGCCATAAACGACTTCTTCATTTAGCATCAGATGAATAATGCTATGCATAAACATTGCAGCGGGCTCCAGGGTATACAGCCCGCTTTCCTGACATACCACTCCCTGCCAGAATTGCTCTAGCGGTGGAGCCTTACCACTAATTGGCAAAAACAGATTGTGGTGCAGATCGAGCACCGTGCCTCGAGTCAGGTGATAGAGAGGCGGAATTTCGTGAGCATATTCACGATAATACTTATCGTCGTAATCTGTAATGGTTTTGTGATACCAGAAATTATTTAGCAGTGCAGTCTCACTGATTGCCAGGCCATCCTCTTTTACTAACAAATCAATATCCGAGCATAGTCGCCCTTTGGCATTATTGGTTGCTGCAACAATATAGGCCGCACCTTTAAGAAAAACCGGTGTGACACCTTGAGCCATTAACAAATCATGAATTTCCTGCCCTTCATGAAATACCTGATCATTTTGTCGCTGGGCATAAACCATGGCGGCGCTCAGATGAGCCCGGACCTGCTCTGGAATACTGTGCCACGCCTCTAAGTCGTGCAATACAAAAGCTAAGTAGGCTTCCAGGCGTGAAGTTTTCAGCACAAACAACAGAGATTCCCACTCTCGTAATGATAATTGTACAAGCTGATGTGGCGAATTAATCGCCTGGACCAGGTGTTCGAAGGTGAAGTTATGCGCCATGTCCAACTACCTCATCCAATAAAAACTCATCCATAAAGCCAAGATTGCTATAGTGAACCTCAAACACCTTCACTTTATCGAGTAAGCGCCAGACTGTATCGAAAGCCTGATAGCCTAATACATGATAGTTAAAGGCATGTTGGCACAACTCTTCAAACACCTGTGATTTAGCAATGGTGTAGTACTGCTCTTCTGACAAATTGCCGTCGTATTTAGGAAATACTATCCCGGCTATTTCGACAGGCTGTAAGCGGCAATAATCCTCCCAGGTCTGAAACTTTGCATGTGCCACATCACCTTTCGCCGTGTCACTGCATACTTTGGTAATCGTCGCATCCGGCTGCCAGGATCTAACCAGTTCAATGGAATGATTTTTGATACATGCGGGTCTGTAAAGTGGTTCGGCAGTCAAAGAATCGGTATTAATGACGGCCATTTCATCAGAGTAGAGCTTCCAGCCTTGTATGGCTAACCAGCAGGATAAAGTACTTTTTCCAGAGCCAGGCAGTGCAGGAAACAGAACGGCTTTATTGTTTTTTACCAGTACTGCGGAATGCAATAACAGATGGTTAAAATCATGCGTGGCAAGGCACCAGTTCAACCCCCACTCAAGCAAGGCGTACGCTTGCGAGAAAGGTAAAGGTTTAAATGGGATACTGGTATTACTTTCAAATACGATTTGTGGCCGGAGATATTTACGGACAATGCTACCCGGAGCCAGGCTTACAGTGAAATCAGACATTTCCTTTGGCTGACAGTCACCATAAATTTGATTGAGTGCTGGGCTTATTGAAGAAGGGTAGTCGTTTACTTTTGCCTGAAACAGACCCATATTAATAAAAAATGGCTTCACACTCGTACCAATAAACCCCGTGCTTCCAGCTCATCAACTGTTGAATTTTGCCCTTCCTGAAAATGGCCGATAAATTCATCAACAGTCATTTCAATATTGGCGTTAGAAAAGTTAACTGACCGTTTTAAAGATTGGTGAACAAAAAAGGTCTCGCATGTCCGGGCAGAAAAAAAAACTAACCCGGACAAATCACTAAAGGTTCGACAATAGACGCCGCTTTTCAGCTTTATTAACGCCCCTTCCATTTTCCTGGCTTACCGCTGTCCTTATCTTTATCTTTATCTTTATCTTTGTCTTTAGCATCACCAGAACAAGCCGCATCAAACACTGCACTGAATTCAGATTCAAATGTAGATTGAATTATCTGGCTATGACCATCGGTATAACCAAGTTGTGCATCAGATAACGAGGTATCAGTGGTCTGTTTCATTTGAATCAAAGCCGCCATCACGATTTCAGCCGTTTCCATCGCAGCGCTATGATTTAGCGGTAATGAGACACCGTTGTACAGGCCAAAATAAACGTTCATGTAAACGGTGGCCGTATGACGTAAGATACTCTTTCTGTTTGGTGGAGCAACAGGGGAACCGGTGCCGAAAATCGCGTCGGTTAAAGAAACGGACGTGCTGTAGAAAGTGTCTGAGTCGAAAATGTACTTTGCTGCAGATTCAGAAATTGTCAAATGCGTATCAACAATGAACTGATTAACAATAGTACGCATTTCTTCTATTCGCGCATCGAGCAGGCACTTGTCGTTTGAAGATATTCCCGAATTAAGCTGCGGAAAAACAGAAGCAGGCGAGTCGCCGTTACTGCCAGGTGTCCAGGTGTTTCCCTGAAACCATGAGCCCGGTGAACGTCCACCGTTTGGCATTACCACGGTCCCGCATGTTTCGCCCGCACCACCACCGGTTTGTGACAAATTCCCTGACATAACACCGGATACTGAACATGCGCCCCATACTGATTTCATAGGAAGTGACGATACCGCCACACCAGCACCGGCTTTTTTAATAAACTGACGTCGTTTTGTCACTGATGTTTGATTTTGTTCAATACCCATACTGATAACCTTTGTCTTCCATTGAAAAGCTGCCTACTACACATATGCAGACCAATTTCAAACCATCATGAATAAATCATGCCAACTATTCAAACCCTTGATAGTAAATGCTTTTTATTATTTCAGGGTACGTATTACTGCCTTTTTGTAAAAATTACCGACAGCAATTATCAGATGCCCTCTCACTTAGAGCGCTATATTAGACTTTGCCGCTAACTTTCGCAAATGTATAACCGGAATAGCGTATGAAATTCCAGACGGTTTACTCAGTACAGACTCTTTGGTCTCGGCCACAAATACTTTGTTTATGACGCCAACCACAACTCCCGTGTCGCTACGATACATCGGGCTCCCGCTGTTTCCCGGATAAGCCGTTGCATCCAGTTGGTAGATCAGAAAAACCTTTTGTAATCTGTCCAGCATGTTGATAGAGAGTTGTTCGGAGCTTCTGGCCGGAATGGCATCCGGCGTGATTGCTGCAATCATTCCACGATGAGATGCAGGATAGAGGCCCAACACAGCGCCTATGGGAAATCCGGTAAAAGCAATGTGAGTGCCTTCTGGAACAAATTCATCCGGCGCAATGTGTAACGGGGTTAGCTTGGTATCAATTTTTAAAATGGCCAGGTCATGAACAGGGTCGATATCGACAATCTCTGCACGGTACGTTTTGGTATTTTTTGCATTGCCGGCATAGACAGAACGGTACTGGACCACATCCGGATTCAAAGGTGTTGATACAACGTGATAGTTAGTAGCAATATAATGACCGTCGCCAATAACAAATCCCGTTCCTTGTAATTGATTCGCCGGAGAGTTCATCGGTGTTGTTATACCCACCCCGACCACAGACGGTTTCACTTTTTTTATCACCTCAACCATAGACTGATTTGCCTGAACTGAGAATGACAAAATGGTATATAACAAAAACAGCCAAAAGTTCTTCATTGCAACTCGCTTATAAATCATTGAATATTATGTTTTGCTAATCAGGGACCGACCATGTGGATGTCGACACATTAAAATTCATAGTAAAGCAACTCATTTCCCCCATAGTACTTTTTTTTGTTGTCCTAGTGTTCAGCATTTTTTGTCATTATGTGAAAAGTTTGCGTCGTTACACGGCTGTGTCGCTGATCCTGGCTTGTAGTTGGTTGTTCCTCTCGAGCCAATACTTCTTTAGCAACTGGTTACTAGCACCATTGGAGTACGCTTACCCGCCAGTAAAAAAAGCCGACGAGACCTGGCATCACGCAGAGTATATCTTTACACCAGGTTGTTACTATTTCGGGAAAGATTTACCGGCAGCCAGTAATTGGCATCAATGTTCTTTAACCCGGCTAACACAAACCGCCATAATGTCGGCTTATAAAAATACGCCTGTCATTGTAACCGGCGGTAATTTTTTACGTGATAAAGAGATTGTTTATGCGGAAGAAGCGCAGCAATTTCTGCAAACACTGATTTCGTCTGTCGTGATTGCCTTACCCACGGGGCATAATACCGAACAGGAACTACAGGCGCTTTACCGGCAAACCGGAGATGTGCCTATTGCGGTGGTTACCTCGGCCACGCATATGCGCAGATTACTTTATCAGGCCGAACAGATCGGTTTTCATCACCTGGTTGCGGTTCCGGTTGAACACCTGAGCCCTCCAACCTATGATGTGACCCTGAATATTCCTTCGCTTGCCAGTATCTACAATACGGAAAGAGCACTGTATGAATATATTGGTTTGCTTTATGAAACCGGAAACTGGCCGATAGGTGAAAGTAGTAATTAGTCTAAATAGCATTGAGTCTGCCATTTTGATGCTATTATAAGGGAATATTAAATACAGCGTATTGATATGCCACGTATAACGTCAATAACAGGAACCGACGGAAGAGGTAACGGTGTTTAAAAGTACAAGCGCAAAAATAACCAAGCTATGGCAATCGTACCAGCGCTTACGCGAGGCTACGGCGATATCAAAGCATTTCTCTACCTTTTTGACACCTGTTGTAGCCAATACTGATGAATTGAAAACCAACGTGTATAAAATAAGGCATAATGTATATTGTGAGGAGCTTAATTTTGAGCCGTTAAGACCCGATCAAATGGAAACTGATGAGTTTGACGCTTTTTCACAATATTGCCTTATTAAACATATCGGTACCGACGCTTTTGCGGGTACGGTAAGATTGGTTACCCCGCGCGAAGAGGGGCAACTTCTACCGCTTGAAAAATATTGTCTGCATTCAATATCTCATGATGAATTTACGCCAAATCACTTTAACCGCAATGAAATTTGCGAAATATCACGGCTGGCGGTGCCCGCTCACTTCAGGCGGCGGGCAATGGATAAATTTGCCGGTGCGGCCACGGGTGCAATTAACGAGTCAACGTATTCAGAGGCAGAACTGCGTTGTTTTCCGTTTATTGCAATTGGGCTCTATCTCTCGGCTGCCTCACTAGCGCTAACTCAGGGCATACAACATGCCTTTGTAATGATGGAGCCTCGTTTAGCCAGGAGTATGCGTTTTCTGGGTATTAAATATATTAAGATCGGCCCTACTATTGAATATCACGGCCAGCGAGCGCCCTATTATATAAATGCAGAAATCCTGCTGCGAGATCTGGCGCCGAGCTTCAAATACATGCTGCGTGATATTCAGGTTCAGGTAAATAAACAGATGAAGTTTAAAAATTAGCGGCCAGCGACCCTGGCCCCCACTCAGGCAGTATTGCACAGCATGTGAAAACCTAAACTCTCCAGCAAGCCGTCGATGTCAAAGAATTTTACACACCTCTTATTCATATCACGAAGAAAAATAATAAGCCATTGTAAAATAATCAAATTATAACAATGGCACACCACATGCATTAGTTAAAGCGTGGTAACTTTCTAAAGTACAGAGGACGGTAAAAATGAACAAATTTTCTAAATTTACGAAAGCGTTGTCTCTAAGTGCAATCATCGGCTTAAGCTTCGCTGGTGCGTCTAACGCAGCAACAATTAATTTTAACAATGGTGTAGCAGCATCTGACGGTTCTGGTTTAACCAGTCAGTATATCGACCCGATTAACGGTGGTCTGCCAGATTACTTCATTGAAACTTTTGACCAGGATACTGGTGTTCCGGGCTTCCCAGGCTCAACTGCTTATACTGATGCAGGTTTCGAAGACGATTGCGCTGTGAACAGTGTTAACGGAAGCCCAATCGGTATTAGCGTATCTGGTAACGCAAGTGAAATTGGTGTTCGTCAGGGTCTTCTGCCTACTGAAGCGGCTCCTCCTGCAAACGACACCACTTGTTTTGGTTATCTTACCAACAATGACTCAGGTACCGCCTCAGTTGAATTCGATTACACTAACTTGCTTGATTTCTACAGCAACTTAGCTGGTAACGGTGTGCAACTTGGTATTACTTACCTGGGTTTCTACTGGGGTTCAGTTGATACGTTTAACGATTTTGAATTTTATTCTGGTGGTTCTTTAGTTACTACTATCACTGGTCCTGACCTACTGAATCAATTAAACGGTGATTCTGGTGACCAGAACGATCCAGCGTCAAATACCTATGTAGAGATTGAGTTTTCTATTGCAGAACAGTTCGATACTCTGGTTATCAATACATCTGGTGTAGCTGGTGAGTTTGACAACATTGTAATCGGTCTTAGCTCTCGTGAATTGCCAGTTCCGGCTCCAACTGGACTTGCACTGTTCGCTTTTGGCTTAGTTGCTCTTGGCCTGAGATCTCGTTTAAAGAAATAAACGAAAAAGAAAGTTACCACTTGAAAAGTCGGCCATAGTGCCGACTTTTTTTACACTTTTAACTTCCCGAAAATAGTTTATTTTTTAACCGAATGAAATTTTAAGCTTTTTTTTATTGGTCTGGAAAATGCATTGCTTCTGTTGTTGGTGACTCAAACAAGGAGCGACTCTATGAAACGTTTTCCCCTGGTCACTAAATCCCTTTTATTCAGTGCCGTACTGGTATTTAGTGCTTCTAATCAATCTTTCGCCGCATCTATCAGCTTTGGCGGTGCCAATGCCTCGGATGGTTCAGGTCTGACAAGTACTTTTATGGATCCCATTAATGGTGGGCTATCCGATTATTTTATTGAAACTTTCGATATCGCCACTGGCGATCCTCTTTTCCCTGGCTCCACAGACTACACAGTTGCAGGATTTGAAAACGAGTGCGCAGTGAATAGCCTTAATAACAGCCCGATAGGCGTTTCTGTTATGGCCAATAGCAATGAGATTGCCGTAAGAAAGGGCTCAGAGCCTGAAGTAGCGGCCGCTCCGGCAAATGACACAACCTGTTATGGCTATGCGACGAATAATGGTTCTGGGGTTGCTAGTATTACTTTTGACTATAGCAACCTGCTTAACTATTACAGTACGCTTTATGGCTCTACAACCCAACTCGGCATAACTTATCTCGGATTTTACTGGGGTTCTGTAGACAATTTTAATGACTTTAATTTTTATTCCGGAGGCTCGCTGGTCTCGTCTATCACCGGTGCCGAACTGCTTACAGCCTTAGGCGGAAGCTCGGGGAATCAGTCAGACCCCGACTCAAATGCCTACGTAAATATAGCTTTTTCGATTGCTGAACAATTTGACACACTAGTGATAAACACCAGTGATATTGCCGGAGAGTTCGACAATATAGTTATTGGTCTTAGTACCCGGGAGATTCCTGTCAACGCGCCGGGAGCAACACTTTTATTGTTGTTTGGCACGGCTATGATAGCTAGTCGTCGGTTACGTAAAAAATAACCCGTTGTCTTCATTTCAGCAAGAAAGCCGGCTTTGTGTCGGCTTTTTGCTTTTTTCACGCTATAGTCTGGTAATATAAATCGACTAAACACTAACCAGATCGTATATGGATATTCACAACCAACTCTCGCTTATTTGCCAGTCAGGCACTGCCACACTAATTGACTCAGAGAAAGCTGTTGAACTTTACGGCATCAATACTTTCGGGCAACCTCAGCGATTTGCCGGTGCTATAAAGGTGTTTGAAGAGTCGGTAATCCCCCAACTGCTTAAGTTGGCAAACACAGCCGGCTTTAAACTTCATCCTGTCAGCACTAACAATAACTGGGGATATGGCTCTATTCTGGTGAACAAGGATCCAGTCTATCTTCTGGACCTTTCCCCCCTTAACAGCATTACACCCACCAACAAAAAATTGGGTCTCATTACTATCGGGCCTGGTGTTACCCAGCAGCAGTTACATGATTATCTCAATGAAGAAAACTGGCCACATATGGTGCCGGTGACCGGCGCAGGGCCTTCATGTAGTTTGGTTAGTAATGCTCTGGAAAGAGGGTATGGTATCACGCCCTACACAGACCATTTTTATGCCTGTAATGCATTAAAAGCGTATCTTCCTCATCCTGAGTTATGTGAGCAAAAACTTTCCTCTGCAGTTTCAGCGTTGGACCAAAGCGGCAATGACTTTATTGATAAAACTTTTAAATGGGGTCTTGGTCCTTATGTTGACGGTTTGTTTACGCAAAGTAATCTTGGCGTGGTGACGGAAATGACTTTAAGACTGGCTAAGAAGCCGTCGTCTTTTTGTGCATTTTATATTCAGATTTTCGAAGGTGACAACTTTGCTAAGGCAGTATCTTTTATCCGCGAATTGCTTGAGTCACAAAGTGGCATGGTTGGTTCAATCAATTTAATGGACAAGAGACGCCTGGTGTCGATGACTTGTGAAAACCCCAACCTCGATAAGGATCCTATCGAGCCATTATCCGATGAACAGGTAAACAAACTCGCATCATCCAAACGACTTCCCGAATGGATGATCGTAGGTTCAATTTATGGCGAGCAAGCAATCGTCAACGCCGTTAAAAAATATATCAGGCAAAACGGTAAGAAAATTGGGCGAATTATTTTTTCAGACGCATTGTTGCTGAAGTTCGCTCGTCAGTTTGTGCGTCTGCCGTTGAATTTTGTGCCTGCTTTTAAAGACGTAAAAGGCCAGCTGACCTCCCTCAAGGAAGGAATAGATATCATGCTCGGCGAACCTAATCAGGTTGCCCTTCCCCTGCCCTACTGGCGCAATAAATCCGCTAAAGGCGAAAAATCCCGTCCGCTGGATCCGGCTGCTGAAAACTGTGGTTTACTGTGGTATGCGCCGCTGCTCCCTATGGATCCGGATGCATTAAAACAGTTTGTTTCATTTGTCCGCTCAACAATGCTCAACTATGGACTGGATCCATTAATCACCTTTACCAATTTAAAGCATGATTGCATCGATTCAACGGTTCCTCTTGTATTTAATAAACAGAGTGAAGAAGATGAAAAGAAAGCGATCAATTGTCTGCACGAATTAATTACTGAAGGATGTAAGCAAGGATTTGTTCCTTATAGGTTACCCATTCATGAACAGCAGCAACTCGACAAAACATCAGCATTCTGGCAAACCATAAAAGTCATAAAAAATGCTGTGGATCCGAATAACATTTTATCGCCTGGCAAATACGATTCACAGTAATCAGCCTATAGGGGTATAGTCAGAGTGATATCAAACTGGTATCTTTGCCTGCAGTATGAGGTATTAAGCCATAAGGAATGGACGCAAATGAAACTGGCCGCAGCATTATTATGTGTGTTGTTTATTGCAGCTTGCACGCCGAAAACAGCAGAAGAGCAAATAGCAGAGGCAAAACGCCTGGTATTAGAGGGTGAGAGAAATGCAGCTATCGTTGAGTTAAAAAATGCGGTAGTAACAGAGCCCAATAATGCAAATGCTCGTTTCCAACTGGGCAAACTCGAATATCAACAAGGGTTGTGGGAAGAATCTGAAAAAGAGTTGAGACGCTCACTTGAATTAGGGTATGACAAGCTTCAGGCCTATCCCCTTTTAATCAAATCTATTTTTTATCAAAATGACTTTCTTCGCGTACTAAACGAATTAGAAAGTGCACCGGAGATTTCTGACCCGGAGGTTATCAGTACCATCTCCTTATTCGAATATCTGGCCAAATTAAAAAGTGGTGAGCAAAACCCGGTTATTCCAACCAAGCGCCTGCAAAACGAAGAATTATTAATTGCCCAGGCCTATCAAACACTTGAATCAGGTAAGCCTCAGGTAGCTAAAAATATTACTGAGCAATTCATCAGTCCCGAAATAGAGCCTTTCGAAAAATACCTATTAAAAGGGATGATTGAGTCTTTGATGGGCAATCATGTAGAAGCCATCATTGCTAACACTAAAGCGCTGGAGGTTTTTCCCACCTACCACGTAGCGCGATTTATGCTCGCCGAACAGCTTATTGAAGATAAGCAACTGAACCGCGCCAATGAAGAGATCGATAAGCTTCTCGCCCTCAACCCTAACAGCGGCCATGCGAATTACCTGAAGTCGCTGGTCAGGTTCTATCAGGATGAGTACGAACAAGCGTATAATCTGGCAAACCTGGCTTTGCAACACAAGGCGAAACCCGCGCTTGCAAGTTTTATTGCGGGTACCAGCGCTTACTATACCGGCCGACTTGAAAGTGCACTAAGACTGTTGTCTACGGCAGCGACCACCCTGCCTCCGTCTCACCCCGCTCATCGAATGCTGGCGCAGGTAAAACTGGAGCTAGGCTATGTAAATGAAGTAGCGGGTAACTTAGATGACCTGAATATCGAACCCGGCCAGGGTGCTGAAATATATAGTCTTGCCGCACTGCAGAAATTACAACAAGGGGAAGACGCTGAATCGCAGAAGTTACTTAAAAGAGCAAAAGCACTTGATCCCAATAATCCGGTCAGTTTGTTAAGAGAAGGGTATATTCTGCTCGATGAAGGTAAAGAAGGAGCCACTGACTCACTCTCACGAGCGCTTGAAATTGCTCCCGACCTTAGCGAGGCCTGGATCCTTCTGGCGCAGGCTAAATATGAGGAAGAAGGCCTGAGCGCCGCGTTAAAGGTTGCCGATCAATGGGCTGAACTTAATGAACTCAATGGCGAATTATTGAGAGGTATCATCTATTTACGCCATGGCGATGAAAAGGCGGCGATAGAGCATTTCACTAATCTGGTTAAACGGGATCCTGATAACGCCGGAGCGATTCGCTACCTAATGATTGGCGAGGCTCGCTGGGAAAATTTTGATAAAGCAATAGACTATGGCGAGCGACTGTTAGACTTAACCCCAAACAATCTGCAAAACCTGATTGATGTGGTCAATATTAAACTCGCGATGGGACAAGAAGAGCAACTGGAAACTTTTCTGTCGAAACGTATAAAACAATTTCCAGAATCAGACGCCCCTAGCTCAGCACTAGCATTAATATACCTTCGTTCCGGTCAACCGGAAAAGGCGATTAGTCTTCTTAAAGGGATTGCAGAACCACAAAGCTTTGGTGTTTATCAGGCACTGGGGGATGCTTATGTCAGTGTTAAAAATTTCGACAAAGCTATTGAAACTTACCGGGACTGGTCGCAAAAATTCCCCACTGATAGCCGCAGTTGGTATCGCCTTATTGCAACCTATCAAATGAGTAACAACTTTGATGGTGCGTTAGAGGCAACTCAAAATGCCCGTCGGTATTTACCCAGAGACGAACGGCTAATTCTGGTTGAGGCTCACCTGGCAGCATCTACCGGTCGTTTTGCTCAATCAAAACGGGCTATCGAACTGCTTACTGAGGATAGCAGCGAACTGGTAAACTTAACCCATACCAGAGGCTTACTGGCGCTTAATGAAGGCCGTTATGATGACGCTGTGTCATTACTCTCGGCCTACTACGAAACGAATCCCGGCTTTGCAGTCGCGCGACTGCTTGCGCTGAGTTTCGCAGGCCTGGGCCAGGCAGAGCAAGGCCTTGAATTTCTGTTATCAGAAGTAAAAAAAGAAGAGGATAAAATTGTCTTTAAATTAGTTACCGCGGACTACGCATCTTCTTACGGCCTGTATGACGCATCCATTAACCTGTACAAACAAGTTCTGGCCCAGAAACCAGACGAGTTTGCAGCCATCAACAACCTTGCTTCAGTTTATACCCAATCAGGTGATTTAACGAATGCGGCAGAGAATGCCAAACGAGTGATTGCAATTGCGCCCGACTCTCCTTATGCCCTGGATACCTATGGGTATGTACTGTTAAAACAGGGCAAAATTGAGGAAGGCAAGGCGTTTGTTGAGCGCGCGTTAGGAAAAGCCCCCAATAATAAAGAAATTCAATTGCATAACGTAGAAGCCCTGCTCCTCAACGGTGACCTGACACAGGCAAAATCCATGCTGTCGAGGATTCGTCCCGTCACTCCGTTACAGCAATCGTTACACAAAGAACTAAAAAGCCGCCTGGACGCGCAGAATTAACCCACGCGGATTAAGACAGTGCTGACGCTTGACGTAAGGGATAACTACACGCTGGATGAGGTAGCAACTACGCTTACCTCTTTAGAGCAAGCAATGCCGTCAGTACCTTTGTTTCTGAGCCTGTTCTGGATCCGGCCGTGGCTTGAGTTGTGCGAAACCTTACCCTTGTGGTTAACTTTTAAAGACAGTGGCCAGGTGGTAGGCAGTATTTTTGTATGCTCAACGGGATACAGGTTACCAAAGGAGCCGTTTGGTTCTGGCTGGTTTAATAAAACTGGCCAGCCGAAGCTGGATCAGATCTGGATAGAATACAACGATATTCTTGCCCTGCCAGGCTATCGTCAGGCCGCAATAAACAGCCTGCTCGAATGGTGTAAAAACCAGCCTCAGCAAAAGTGGATCCTCGAAATTACAGATAAACCGAAAGAGTGGCTGCAACACCCCGCCTACAGCGCAGAAATAAGCGATATACCAGCCTTTCGGGTCAATCTTTCAGGCTCGTATGCTGACTACAACAGGTTTTTATCGCAATGTTCCAGTAACAGCCGCAGCCGTATCCGCAGAGCAATGAAGTACATGCAACAGCACTACGGCGAGCTCTCCCTGACTTCTCTTGGAGCACAACCGGATGCTGTATCATTATCAAATATGATGTCGCTTCATCGTCGCAAATGGGGAGACACCAGCGAAGGAAGTGGCTTTGACAACCCCACATTTGTCCAGTTTCATAAAGCTCTGATGGCCGGTGAAGACCAGCATGCTTTTCATTGTGAAGTGCTGGCATTCTATGCCGGAGACCTTTGTCTGGGCTACACCTATAACTTGCTGAGTCACGACACTGTCTTTTTTTACTTATCCGCTATTGAATACGCCGAAGAAAGTAACCGTTTTCAACCGGGACTGATAATGCATACCCTGGCAATCGCGTATTTTGCTGGCAAAGGGTATAGAACTTATGATTTTATGGGCGGCGACAGTCAGTACAAACGCTCATTGTCCAATGAACAGTACGCCTTAACAGCCGTTCACCTGTACAAAAGAAACTGGCTTACACAGTTGTTAAGTATAATAAAAACCATTGCGCACCGCTTTCGCTAAAAATTGCCGGACAATAGGTATAATCCGTGATTAATGTTTGCTCTGTAGCGCTATTTAACGGTACAGTTACACTCAGGTTGACTCCCCATTAACGACAATAACTACAATTACCGACACATGCTGGAACCTATCTATTTTTCGCTAAAAACGCCTTCTCATGACACCGGTTCAGGGGCATTGTTTTCTGTCGGAGTACCACTGCCCAAAGGCCGATTTTTCGCTATTCAGCAGTTAGTATGCTGTCGGGATGATGGGAAGGATGTCAGCGCAGCCGTCGTGCCGAAGGCATTCTGGCCGGATAACTCTCTAAAATGGGTGCTGGTACAAGGGGAAACTACTCGCCAGGGGCTGGAACAAGCAGGCTTTACCCTGTGTGAGCCACAGCAGATCCCCCCCTACTGTAAACAGCAATCACCAGACATCACCACAACGCCAGACAAAGTCGAAGTACGTTGCGCAGACACCAGCTGGCTAATTGATACAGACCAACTGTTCTCCGGCACCCTTACGGTAGCCGGGAAGTTATTTCAATTTGGTGTAAAATCTAAGTTCAGAGCACCCTATGATACGCTGCAAGCTACCTTATCTGACTGGCATATCACACCATCTTACGATAACAAATGCAGTGGCGAAGCGGTTTTTATAGACCTGACACTGCATTATCAGCTTATCAGTAAGACACCGGCTACCATGCCTCTGGAATTCACTGTAACGCTTAAATACTTTACCCACTTTGGCCATTGTGAATTACACAGCACATTGTTAAACCCAAACCCGGCCGAACATGCCGGTGGCACCTGGGACCTGGGTGATCAGAGAAGCCTGCTAATTGAAGATTTTGGTTGGTTTATTAAGGCAGAAGAAGGCACAGCACACCTTAGTGATGACAATGCAACCTTTACCAGTGCAGAACCCATTCATACAGAAAGTATGCTGTGGCAGCGTTCCAGCAACGGCCAACACTGGGACAGCCCTGTACATCTTAATCATCAACGTGAGCTCAGCATTTCCAATCCATTAAGCGTAATTGAGGTTAATGGTGAGAAATCAGAACAACCGGTACGGCTTATGCCTGCTGGCAACCTGCAACAGGGTGAGACCGGTTTACGCATCGTGCCACACAAATTCTGGCAGAATTTTCCTACCGCGTTCACTGCCAGGTCAGGCGAAATATGCTGGCACTTCTTTAAAGCCGAGGCCAATCACCCGGTTGAGTTACAACCCGGTGAGCAAAAATCCCATTGCTGCGAACTGGCTTTTAGCGTCAATGCTGGCAGATATGTTAAGGCAACTGCCCGCCTCAACCCAGAGTGGGTAACACACTGCGCTGTCATCCCCTGGTTCTCTACTGCACTGACTTCAGATCCCCTGCAGTCACTGATAAATCTGGGCCAGACGGGCGAGCAGAACTTTTTCGCTAAACGGGAGCGTATCGATGAATATGGCTGGCGAAACTTTGGCGACCTCTATGCTGATCACGAAACCGCAGAACATCAGGGCGATGAGCTGTTTCCTTCCCATTACAACAATCAGTACGACCCGTTGTATGGCTTTTTAAAGCAGTGGTTGTTAAGTGGTGATGAACAATGGAAAGCACTCGCAGACGACCTGGCCAGACACATTATCGACATTGATATTTACCATTGTGACTATGACAAGCCAGAATATAACAATGGCTTATTCTGGCATACCGACCATTATCTCCCGGCTGAAACGGCTACCCACCGGACATATTCCAGGCATCACAAGAGTGATGCTTATCAGGACCATGCCGGCGGCGGCGGACCTGGTGGCCAGCACTGCTATACCAGCGGCCTGCAATTGTATTACTTCCTCACAGGTTGCCAGCAGGCAAAAAAAGCGGTGCTCGGCTTAGCTGACTGGATAAGTCAGGTTTACGAAAGTGATGGCACGCTTTTCGGCCTGTTATTGCAATTCAAAAACCGCCACCGCAAAGATTTAAAGCAATTCGCCACCGGTCAGTATCCGCTGGACCGGGGCACGGCCAACTATATGGTTGCTCTGCTCGATAGCTATGAACTCACCGGCAATACCCACTTACTGGATAAAGTGGCGTACATCATTCGTCATACCGTCTCCCCTGTCGATAATATTGAAGACGATAAAGATCTTACTAATGTTGAGGAATGTTGGTTTTACACGGTTTTCTTACAAGCGTTGTGCCGATATCTTACCGTGCAACAAGGCATTGTTGAGAACAGTGATTATAACTACGCCAAAGCGTGCCTGTTGCACTACGCAAAGTGGATGGCTGATAACGAATATCCTTATCTGGAAAAGCCCGATATTCTTGAATACCCCAACCAGACATGGAGTGCTCAGGACTTGCGTAAGGTTCATGTTCTGGCCGTAGCGGCGACCTATGCAGAACCCGACCAGGCCAATCGGTTTATGCAAAAAGCTACGACGTTGAAAGAGTATGTCATCACCGCGATAAGCAATAGTAGTGAGCGTGAGTACACCCGAATTCTTGCCCTTGTAATGCAAAATTACGGTGTGGATACTGTGTTGGCATCCAGTCCCGCTCCGCCGGTTAAGCAAGCTATCGCCTGTATGCAGGGAGCCAGAGAGCAACACGAGGCGGGATGGCAAACAGAGCTGCTGCGGGTAATAAAACAGTTTTCGCCACAATATGAATGGCAACAGCTGCAAAAACGTATTCCTAAATTACGCACAAATCGGTGGGATTAAACATGGAAAGCGTTTCTTTTATAATTCCCCACAAAGGGCGTGAAAACATGTTGATTGAAACCATTGTTTCAATCGCAGCATTGGAGTATCCCCACGAGCTACTGGAAATCGTGCTGGTATCACAGAACCCCGCCGTGTCAGAAGAGGTCGCCCAGGCTGCCGGTAACATCACTTTGCAGGTCATCGAAAGTTCGCCGGATAACACCATTTCAACCTCACGAAACATCGGCGCCAGCCAGGCTAAAGGCAGCTACTTTGCTTTTCTAGATGCCGATATTGCTCTGTCAGCCAACTGGTTAAGCACGTGCTTACAACTTCTGCAAAGCCGTCCCAACACTAAACTGGTCAGTGCCATGCAGTTACCCTCTGCAACGCCAACCCCTCTGGAGCACATCCGGGTTGCGCTGAGCAATGCAGACATTGATTGTACAGTAAGCTTTTTACCTGGCCGAAACTTGTTACTCAGCAAAGAAACCTTTTATCAGGCCGGTCGGTTTCCGGACGATTTGGTAACTTGTGAGGACTACTACTTCACCGACAAGGTAAATCAATTGGGCGAGTTATATTACACAAGTCAGGCGCAATATGTGCATATTGGCGAAGACAAACAGCTCGCGGCCATGTTCAGTAAGGAAATCTGGCGCGGTCAGTCTAATCTTGCCTCCACCCGGGATCGCCACATCCCGCTCCGGGAATGGCCAAGCTTTATTGTACCGGTAGCGATACCGGGACTATTGTTACTTGCACTGTTACTGGCTGTCGCCGGTTTTTCCGGGTTAAGTCTCACTTTGCTGATCCTGGCTTTCATGCCGGTCATCGCATACAGTTTCCGACTCTTCAGGCTTGTTAGCGGCAAAACCTCTTTCTGGCAAGTCTTAAAATTTTACAGTGTTTATTTCCCGGCCCGTGCCATTGGCACCGTGGGCGGCATTATAAAAACCATTGGAACGTCTTCACATGGAAAATAAAAAAATAAAAATTCTGCAATTTATCTGTTCAACTGGTTTTTATGGTGCTGAGCGCTGGGTTCTGGCTTTGGCCAGCCATTTGCCAAAAGATAAAACCGTCTCGCTACTGGCTACCACACTGGAAGACAATTCTCAGGATCTTGAGCTGGTGAGGCAATTTAAAGACCGTTGCGGAGCAACCTTCGAACTGCCAATGAAACATAAGTTTGATTTTTCTGTGGTCGATCAGCTGGCCGAACTGATCAAACGTGAAGATATCGATATCATCCACACCCATGGTTATAAATCGGATATCCTTGGAGTCTGGGCGGCCCGAAAAGCAGGTATCCCGTGTGTAGTCACACCGCACGGCTTTGAGAACGCCAAAGACATTAAACTACGCATGTTTATCTGGCTTGGCTGTCAGGCCATGAAATACGGTGATGCAATAGTGCCCTTATCCCGCCAGCTGTTGGCAGATATGCAACGCCTTGGAGTGAAAGCAGAAAAAACGCACTACATTCAAAATGGCGTGGATTTGTCTGAAGTTGAGTCCGTACGCACCGACGAGAACATTCCGGCCAGCACTGAAAAGCTGCGCGTAGGCTTTATTGGTCAAATGATCAGCCGCAAAAATATCGATGATATCCTGACGATCTTTGATGACTTGCATCAGGAAGGAATGAATATTGAGTTACTGTTCCTTGGTGATGGCGACGATCGCGCCCGACTGGAGCAAATCGCAGCCACGTTACCCAGCAAAAGCGATATTCATTTTCTGGGTTTTCGCGACGACCGACTGGCGCTGCTGAAAACCTTTGACTTGTTTGTCATGACCTCTACCCTGGAAGGGGTGCCTCGTTGCCTCATGGAAGCCTGTGCTATGGGAACACCTGTAGCGGCCTATCAGATCCCTGGGATTGATCAGCTTATAACCCACCAGCAAACCGGTTTACTTGCGCCACTTGGCGAACGTGAAACCCTTAAAGGCTACTGGCGCGATATGTTATCTGATACTATCAGGGCTAACGAATATGGCTTACAGGCAAAAGCCTATGTAGAAGAACACTTCTCAGCGCAACGCATGGCCAATGAGTATATGGTTCTTTTTGAGGACTTACTAAGCTAAGGATATGGCATGGTAAACCAGCAATCACCAACTACCACACTGTTTGTACTGACCATTGATACCGAAGAAGAATGGCATTGGGACGAACCGTTTCCGCAGCATAACTGTCAGGTTGAGAACATTCAGCGTATCCCCGAATTCCAACGCTTTTGTGAAAGCCTCGGCGTCAGGCCAACCTACTTTGTCGATTACGCAGTCGCAGACAATCAGCAAGCCGTAGATGCCATACAACAAGCCAGGCAGCACAACCAGTGTGAAATAGGTGCTCACCTGCATCCCTGGTGCAACCCGCCCTACTTTGGTAAAACCGGTGAAGCTCAATCCCACGTTGTGAATCTGCCTCTTGAGCAAATTGAAGCCAAACTCGATGCCCTTATTGAGCTGTTGGTTAAACGTTTCAACACTCATCCTCGTTCATTTCGAACCGGCCGCTGGGGAATCGACAGCAAGGTATTAAAGCTCTTAGCTAACCGGGGGTTTCGCGTCGACAGCAGTGTTTATCCATATTACCGAAATGAGTTTTTCACCTGTGAAGGATCACCTTTAACTCCCTACTGGCCCGATTTTAGCGATCCGCTTAAAGCTGGCCACCAGCGCCAGATTATGGAGCTCCCCGTCACCGCGGGCTTTAATCGTCAGAATTATGAAACCGTGGATAAAATTCACCGGCTGGGCGAATCCGCGCCGTTAAAATTACTCCACCCCATTGGTTTAATGTGGCATACGCGAATATTGAGAAAACTTTATCTGAGCCCAGAGCTGAACAACAGCGAGAACCTTTGTTTGCTGGTCGATTCTGCATTGGGACGGGGCCACAATGTCATTCATATGTATTTGCACAGTTCCAGCCTGATTGATGGTGTGACCGGGTTATTTGATAAAGAAAATTCACTTGAAGTCATTTGTCAGCGAATTAAAACTACCTTGGAACACCTCGAACAATCGGGCCCTGTGCAGTTTTGCACCATCACCGAAGCCTGTGAAATGCTTAAAGTGAGAAATCCGGAGGAAGCCGTTCTTTTATGAACATCAGACGGGCAACACCCACCGATGCCGCAACCTGGGACAACTATATTGCACAGCATGCCGAAGCAACGCCCTATCATAAATTTGGCTGGGGCATGGCCTGTGAACAGGCCTATAAACAGTCAATGCACTATCTGTTGGCCGAAGATACCAACGGTAACCTAACAGGTGTGCTACCGGCCATCGATTTTAAACGCCCGCTTAAAGGCGAGCACCTGGTAGCCCTGCCTTTTTGCGATACCGGCTTTGCCCTGGCAGACAGCCAGGACGTAAAAACAGCACTGCTGTCGCATCTTGACGCACGAAGTGATTACCGGGATTTACGTCAGGAACCGGTGGATACCAACACCTTGAGTCCGGGTCAGAAAGTGATTTTGCGCTTACCGTTGCCAGACACCAGTGATGCATTATTAAGCCAGTTTAAATCAAAGTTACGCAGCCAGATCCGCAAAGCCGAAAAGAATGGTCTGACCATGAAAATGGCGGAAAACTTCGCTGAGCATAAACAACTGCTGGACGATTTTTACGACGTGTATAAACAGAATATGCGCCAGCTTGCCTCTCCGGTCCACTCACGCAAATGGTTTGAACGTATATTAGCCAATTATGATGATGCCGCCCGGGTTTGTGTTGTTTACACAGAAGAGTTAGCCATAGGCGCGGGCATTGTGTTAATCAACGGGCAAATGGCGGCCATTCCCTGGGCATCCACTTTGAGTCAGCATAACCGGCTGGCGCCGAATATGTTACTTTATTGGTCACTACTGGCTAACGTTACAGATAGTGGCCAGCGTGTGTTTGATTTTGGCCGCTCCTCTTTCGGTGAAGGTACTTACAAATTTAAAACTCAATGGGGCGCTGTTCCCTATGCATTGCACTGGCATGACGGTGCAACACCCGATCTGGAGACAGCAGTTGAAACGGGTCCACCGGGTACAGTAAGGCAATTAGCGGAAACTATCTGGCCCAGACTTCCGCTGGGTATAACGGTTTCTATGGGGTCGGCTATACGACGCTATATTAGTTTATAAGGCAGGATTTATATGTGCGGGATTGCCGGCTTCAGCCGCTATCAGTTTGAATCGGGTGATGAGTCTCTGTTGGCCGACATGGGTCAGGCCATTTATCACCGGGGGCCGGACGCGGGCGGCACTTATCTGGATGCCGGAGTGGGTCTGTGCCATCGCCGTCTGAGTATTCTGGATTTATCCGCGGCCGGCAACCAACCGATGTTCAGCCCGGACCGCCGTTACGTGATTGTGTTTAATGGTGAAATTTACAATTTCCTCGACATCCGCGCGTCGTTAGAGGCACAAGGCCATCAGTTTTCTACCCATACCGACACCGAAGTTATCCTGACCCTCTATGCACTGGAAGGTCCCCAATGCCTTGACAAGCTCAATGGCATGTTTGCGCTGGCTATCTGGGATACCGCTGAGCAAACCGTTTTTCTGGCCCGCGACCGGATTGGTAAAAAGCCACTTTATTACACTCACCAGCAAGGCAAATTCGCTTTTGCCTCGGAAATAAAAGCGCTATTGCCGTTACCTTTTATCAGCAAGTCCATCCGCGACGACGCCGTATACGACTTTTTTGCTTACCAGTACGTGCCGGATCCAAAAACGATTTTCACCGATATTCAAAAGTGCCCTCCCGGTCATTATATGGTATTTGAAAAGGGCGAGCTGACCATCAAACGCTACTGGGACGTTGACTTCAGCCGCACCAGTAACAATTCCGAAGAAGCACTCACCAATCAGTTAAGGGAACTGACCGCGCACTGCACTAAACAGCGCATGATAGCGGACGTGCCACTCGGTGCATTTCTAAGTGGTGGTGTTGATTCCAGTGGTGTAGTCGCGATGATGGCAAATCAGTCTGAGTCGCCAGTGAAAACCTGCTCGATCGGTTTTGATGAAAAGCGCTTCAATGAAACAGAGTTTGCCAAGGCGGTGGCCGATCAGTATCACACTGAACATCACGAATTTATTGTGCATGACAATGTCAGCGATAACCTTGAGCATATTGTCAGCTTTTTTGACGAACCCTTCGCTGATCCGTCGTTGGTGCCTACCTATTTTGTGTCCAAGCTGGCCCGTCAGGAAGTCACGGTTGCTATTGCCGGTGACGGTGGCGATGAAGTATTTGCCGGCTATGAGAAATACAGCGTTGACGCAGTAGAGAATAATCTGCGCAATAAAGTACCGGGCTGGATACGCAAGAAGGTGTTGCCCGGGCTGGCTAATCTGCTCAGCGCAGGCTCGTCGATTACGGTGTTGCGCAAAGCTAAATCGCTGTGTGACAGCTTATCCTGCGATCCGGCGATGGGTTTTTACCTGTCCAATGCACAAATCGACCAGCGCCACTGGCAACAGCTTGTAGCGCCGGATTTCGCCAGTCGTTTGGGCGATTACCATCCGAGCAAAATTACCCTGGACGCGTATGCCAGAGCCAACGGACCGGATCATCTGGCCAAAATACTCTATACCGACCTCACTACATTTTTGCCCGGCGGTATTCTGGTCAAAGTCGATCGCATGAGTATGGCTAATTCACTGGAAGTTCGCGCCCCTATTTTAGACCGCGAAGTGATTGAGTTTGCAGCCACGGTACCGTCCACCTACAAATTTAAAGAGGGCGAGAAAAAACACATTCTTAAAGAAGCGTTTAAGCCTCTGCTACCAGACGACATTCTCTACCGCAAGAAAATGGGTTTTTCCGTCCCCCTGGACAGCTGGCTCAGAAATGAAATTAAAGCCATCGCCGAAAGCTACATTCTGAAAGACAACAGCGGCCTGTGCCGATACTTTAAACCACAAGCCATTCATCAGTTCTGGCAGCAGCATCAAAGTGGTAGCTACCAGCATGGCACCCTGCTATGGAGTATGCTGATGTTTGAAATGTGGTATCAACGCTATATTGAAAGTGAGGCAGAAGCTGCGTGAGCGGAAATACCAGGGTAATGCATATCACTTATGATATGCGTATTGGCGGTACCGAGATGGTCATTAAAAACCTGATAGAAGGATTCGCATCCACCTCGGTTGAAATGTCGATATTCTGTATCGAGAGTCCCTTAGGTCCATGGGGGGAAATGCTTAAGCAAGGCGGCATCCAAATTACCACTCACCCTCGCCAGCCTGGTTTTGACAAAGCGCTGATTAAAGCCATTCGGGCCCATATCCGCGAGTACAAAATCGATATTATACACTGCCATCAGTATACTCCCTGGGTCTATGGGGTAATTGCTGCAGCAGGTCTGAAAACTAAGGTTATCTTTACTGAACACGGCCGTTTCTATCCTGATTTTGGCACCTGGAAGCGTAAGTTAGTCAACCCTGTGCTACAGAGTCTGACAGACAGCATGACGGCCATTTCCGCCGCTACACGGCAAGCGTTGGTCACCCACGAAAACCTCAGCGCGAAAAAAATATCGGTAATCTACAATGGCATACAGGCGTTGTTACCGGCTGAACAGGCATCTCTGGACGCTTTGCGCGAACAGTTAAAAATTCAACCAGACACTCTTGTGCTGGGCACCATCGCCCGTTTTGACCCCATTAAGAATCACCTGATGATGTTAAGCGCCTTTAAGGACTGTCTGGATGCCGGATTAGATGCCGTGCTGGTAATAGTGGGTGATGGCGAGATGCGTTCTGCTATTGAGCAACGGATCACTGAGTTGGGTATTGTCGATGCAGTCAGATTAACCGGCTACCAACCACAGCCATCGCAATACCTCTCTCTCATGGATATCTTTCTGCTCTCTTCTTTCAGCGAGGGCACTTCCATGACGCTGCTGGAAGCCATGTCTATTGGCAAACCCTGCGTGGTTACTGACGCAGGTGGTAATAAAGAAGTGATTGGCCATAATGAAAATGGTCTGGTGGTGGACAACGACAACCAGACGGCCTTTGCGCTCGCTATTCAACAAATAGCCCGCGATAAAGCGTTGTATGATAAATTTGCCAACACGGCAAAAAGCCGCTTTGCGAAACGCTTTAGCGTAACCTCTATGTGTGATGCGTTTAACGGCATCTACCAACGACTAGCCTCGTAAACGACGAACAGTAAGCGGTTATTATTATGCCAAATCAATCTCCCATCCCGGCAGAAAAGTCCAGCAGGAAGCGCTTTTGGCGTAAAGGGCGAATCATCAAATACAGCGTGATGGTTATTCTGCTGGCGTTGATCTTTTCCTTTTCACCCTTGGTTATCCCTACCAGCGATCTGACACCAAGCCAGGCTGCACAGGCACGCTCAGGTGCCGCCAAGATTTTAAAGCCCTTAATGTCATCCCGGGAAGATGTCAGTATCTCGGTAACCGCCGAACACCTACAAGCCATATCCAATGCGGTCAGTTATACCGTACCGGCGGTACAACTGCGCTTAAATAGCAGCAGCTATGGCATTCTCATCGCCTCTTCGCTGACCACAATCCCTGGTGTGGTGTATGTTAACTTCAGTTGCTGGCTAATGCCTGATTTCAATGGCACTATGACATTTTCTCAATGTAAGCTGGGTAGTCTGCCAATCCCAGGCAAACTTATCGAGTACTTTGCGAAAGGCCTCGCCCGACTGCTTTTCGGTGAAGAAGCCCTAACCACCCTGAACAACATTTTATCCAATACCCGGCTGGAAAATAACCAGGTCGTGGTACGTTTCAAAAAGCCCGGCAACCTGAAAGCAGCCGTCGAGCAACGGCTCACTGATACATTTAAGGTGGTACAGGATTTACGGCAGATTAACGGCGTGGAAACCGAAACCATTCAAACCTACCTGGATTATATTCAATCCCACTCAGAGCGCACTGCGACAACTGCTGAAATGGTCGGAAAAACCTTCTTACTGGCAAAAACCCGCTCCGTATCTGAAGATCCCCGCGACGAAAACTTTGCCGCTTTATGGGCACTGGCGATGTCCTTTGGCGCACCGGATTTTGCGCGGATTGTTGCCATGCCGGTAGATTACACTTTAATGCAACCGAAAAAGTATGTCCTGCGCGGCAGGATGGACCTGCGCCTGCACTTTTTTTACTCGGTAGCATTACGGCTGGCCAGTGAAAAGCAAATGAGTATTAACATCGGTAAGCTCAAGGAGGTAATGGACTCTGCCAAAGGTGGCTCAGGTTACAGTTTCCGGGATCTTACTGCCGACAAGGCCGGGGTTGAACTGGCCGATTTTGCCATCTCCAGTGATTCCAATGCTCGCCGCGTGCAGGCAGTTTTAGCCGGTATCGACAGTGAAAATCAGTTTATCCCGTTACTCCATGACCTGCCCGAAGGACTGAGTGAAGAAACCTTTGCCAGTGTGTTCGGCAGTGAGTCAGACCCAAGATATCAGGAAATGGAAGCCCGCATTGATGAGCGTATTCAGGCTTTACCTCTTTACTCCAACGAGGCGCCACCTCCACGTCAACCTGCCACTACTGCAATCTATGACAAACCAGTCAATGCCGGTCAAATTACACAGAGTGGTAACTGGTATCAGGTGGATACCCATACCCACACAAAATATTCAGATGGCCGTTTCAGCATTACTCAGTTGGCAGAAAATGCCAGTAAATTTGGCTGTGACGCTGTGGCCATTACCGACCACGGCGACCATAATCTGAAAGGCGTATTTTCTGCAGAGTATTGGCAGGATTTCACCAATGCTTCATCGCAGTTCAATGATTTAACCCTGATTGCTGGCCTGGAGTGGAATATTCCCCCGTTTGCTGGTCGTGAGCATATGACATTGCTGTTTCCTGAATCGGTAAACCATGACCGGCTTATCAGCCTGTTCAGAGATCAGTATGATCATTATGGTAAAACCAAATCAACCACGATTAATGAGAGCCAGGCACTGGCATGGTTGAATAACCAGTTTAAAGACAGCGATACGCCGCCTGTGGTGATGTACAACCATCCCAGCCGCAAAGATGTAGAGTCTGGCGAGAATGCCCACGATATGCAGAAATGGCGCTCACAAACGCCTTATGTCATCGGCTTTTCAGGTGCGCCGGGCCATCAGAAAAAACGCGGTGACGACAACGGCTCCTATAATAATCGTTTTAAAACCCGCCACGGCTGGGATCCTGCCGTAGCAATTCCTGGCAATGACTGGGACAGCCTGCTGCAGGGAGGTTTGCAAACCTTTGCCGCCCGCGCCCCATCGGATTTCCATAATACCAAGATGGACTACTGGCCTTGTGAGTTCTCTACCACGCATATATACGCCAGCAGTCGCCGCACCAACGATTTACTCAACGGATTCGCCACCGGTAATTACTGGGCACAGCATGGTAAATTTGTCGCCACAGTGAGCGCACAGGTAGAGAATGGCCAGGGACAGACACTCGCTCTGGCGGGGAATGTCATTAATAGTCCACGATTACCACTTACTGCGAAGCTCACTGTAACGCTGAACGAGAAAGACTGGCAGGGTTTTAAGACGTCTCTGGATGAAGTGACGGTAGTGATTGTGACCGAGAAAGAGGTACAAACAGAAGTATTTTTCCCTGATTCACAGCGTCGGGAACACAGCTTTGAGGTACGCTTGCCTGCCAATACCAACATCACGGCGGTGCGTTGGTTTGGACGCAGTATACAGCCAGAGCAACATCACTATCAGTTCTTTACCAACCCGGTGATGATCCACTGGCAATAGACGGTGCCTTAAACCGGATTACTGCCGTCCGGTTTTACGCCACATTATCATTGCAATGCACAGCAAAATAACAGGCAGAGCCCATTTAACCACGTAAGCGATTTTCTCAAAGTAATATTTCTTGGTAATAAAATGTGAAGTGCCGTTCCAGTATTTAAACCCGTCTTTAATCAGATTACCGGCAATCATAAGCTCACCATCATTTACCCGCCCTAATTGCTGCTGGTAAGCGCTAATCAGGGCCTGTGGGTTCTGCTCATAAAACATAATGCCCTGCTCCAGCACTACACCAAAGTCAGCATCCAAAAGCAGAGGCTTGCCATCAAAATACGCTTCTACCATCACATGGCCAGGTACAGTGATAATCTTGTTGGCAATGCCCTGCTCATCAAGCAAACCTGACAGAGTCATGGAAGCGTCACCGCAAATACCAATACCACGCTCAATGCTGCGATAAGGGTTTGCATAATGGTAACGCTGATATTCGGGAATATTTGTCACTATGCCCATGAGATGGAGGATATAGTTCTCCCAAACCGGCACGCGCTGATGGAACAGGTCGGGATCGAACGCTTCCCACTCTACATGGGCAATACCGCCAGCCAAGTCTAGGGTAAGGCGTTTAGCATACTGTTTGTCTGTTTCTCCGGGCAAACGAAATATGGCCTGTTCTAACTCAGGCGGTGTGAGGCTTAGATCCTGTTCGCCAAATCTAAGGACTTCCGGGCTCAGTCCATCAGGCCTTAAGTCCTGTGTTAAACCGTAAAGGTTTAACACTAACAAGGCTACGCCTGATATAAAAAGCGCTATGATGACCAGTCGTGAAAGTAATCGATTCATTCTTTTATTTACTCTCGGCGTTGCGGTTTCTGTCTAACTTTGTCCTGATGACCTTTAGCAAAGGCGTCATTAATTTTACAGTATAACCATAACAATGAACCCGGTCTTTCAGGCTAAAGATTAGGGCCAGTTGCAAACCGCCGAACAGGACCGAGGTGATCAGCGAGTGCGCTATCAACGTCAGTATTGAATCAACATCAGGAATAATCAGAAAGGCAACTTTACCGCTAAATAATATCAGTGCTATTGCAGGCAGCACTGGCAATAGCAGAGCGCCAAAAGCAGACTTGCCCACATAAAGCCACACCACGATGACAAAAAATAGCAATACAGAAATCACATCAAGCGAAATTTTGTATTCAGCCAACTGAAAAATACTCTCAAAATCGAAGGTTAAAAACAAAACGGCCTGAGCGATCAGGGAGTATACGGAGTAAGCAAATAACAGGCTGGTCTTGCCTTTAAGCATGACAATCTGACTCAACGTATTGTTTAGCGTCATTACGATTGTAAAGAACGAAAATATGGCTAGCAAACCGGCATAGGGCAGCCATTTACTGCCTAAAATTAGTTCAACCACATACTCCGCGTGGTTGTACATAAGGTAGATAATAGGCGTAGATATAAGCGACATGTAAAACATGACCACCTGCAGCTGTTTGGCGAAGTAGGCAGGGTTATTTTTAAACTGCGAAAACTGCGTAAGTAACGGCCCACTGGCGGGATTAATAAACATCGTTGTGGGGATGTTGGCGTAATATCGCATGGAGTTGTAGCCACCAACCATCGCTTTTTCAAACGAGCCGCTGACAAAAATGACATCGAGCTGACTGCGGAAAAAGTTTAACACCGACTGGGGCAGGATCCACTTGGAAAAATCCCATTGCTCACGGATATTGGACAGGGAAAGCCTTGGCAGTTTTGGGGCGATGACATAGCTGGCTGAAACCTGACTTACGGTTATCAGAAATTGACCGATCACCAGAGCCCAATAGGTTTCATAAATTATGGCAATGCTAATCGTGATACCCGTTGTTACAAATCTGGAAATAATTTGCCACTTGGTAATCGCACCCAGCTCCTGATTCTTATATTTGTATATCATACCAGGACTGCCGAGCAGCCCGATAAAAGACTGCAGACTAAACACCAGAATGATCGGCATTAAACGGGGATCATCATAATAGAGTGATATTGGATAACTGGAAATGGCCAGTAAAACAGAGAGCGTTCCCTTGAGAAGAAAGCCCAATGTCCAACTGGTGTAAACTAACTCGTCTGTCAGGGTTTCCTGACTGAGAAGGTAACTCTTTCCGCCCGTATTGGAAATAACATCGATAAAATTTAAAAAAATCAGAGCGATGGCTACCAAACCATAATCTTCAGGAGACAGGATCCTCGCCATAATGATTAAACTTACCACGCCTACCATACGACGCGTAACCTGCGTTAGCACTGACAGAGAGCTGGCAATGATTCCTGAGCGAGCAGTTAACAATGTAAATTATCCTAAAACTATGAAGCGCTAAGCGGTTCACCTATGGAAGCACACGAGGTAAGGTGACCCGATCTTTAACCCAATACGAAACGATTTACTTAAGCAACAGCTTTGTAAGACGTTTCCTGACCAAATTTGTTTTTATCGGCCCCAGATGAGCGGTCAGATTTTTAAAGTCTGCATCAATTTTTTGATTGATTGGCTTCATCTCACGAGGCCACTCGTGCGGAGGCAGTGCATCCAGAAAGATTTCCTGTATTTTACCCAGTTCATATCTGGCAATACGATTAATGTAAAGTTTGATATCGCCGGGCTTAAATACAGATAGCTTTTCAAAATCATAGCCAACCCCTTCCAACCATGTTGTTCGGTCAGGCAGGTTTTTCTTGCCAAAAGCCAAATCCGTGTTGGCAGCTTTTGTCAGGAATGAATCTATCCAGTTCAACCCTACAGGCAGGTAAAATGACGCTTCCCTGATACGCTTGATAAACGACCATTTCATACCGTAAAGATTACCAAAGAAACAAGAGCGCTCTATTACAAGGCTACGATAAAATGCCAGATTGCGGCCACTCAGTGGCATACCTGCAATGATGACAGTTTGCTCAGGCGTGGCATGAAGCTTTTCGGCCAATTGCGGAAAACAGTTTAAAGAAAATTGCACATCCGCATCGACAAAAAAATGCACTGCAACGTCATCGGCCAGTTCGTGCACATAGGTATTCCAGGCATTACATTTATCGCCCAATTCAATCTCATGAATGGTCAGTTGGTCAAAATTAAGTTTTTGCTTCACTTCGTTAGCAACCGACACCGTATTGTCAGAACAACCATTGGCGATAATGTGAAAGCGATTCAGTTTTTCATCTGTGCTGTTAAACACACTGGTTATAGAAGTTTCGATATTATCCTGTTCGTTATAAGCGAACATGACAATATTGTATTTTAGTTCCTTCACGCCGTAACCTTCTGAGTGTGACTGGCATCATCTTCGCTGAGATCCGATACCCGGATCCCTTCAATACCGGTATTTTTTTCTACCGCATTCTTAACCAGATAATAATTGGCCGTAATGAGAATCAATAGAAAATAGAATGGTTCAAAAATAATTAAATCCAGGAAAAACGCGCCCACGAAGTAGCCCACTAATCCTCCCATACATGAGAGATTGATATAATCGAACGTTGAATTTTCTACTACATGAGCCCTGACGTATTTAAACTGTTTAAACGAGGCCCAGAAAAACGACAAATAAATAAACCCGGCAATCAAACCTGTATTCGCTGAAAAATTAATAAAAGTATTGTGTGCCACGTGCGGCGATTCACCCGGATAAAGCTGTTGAGAAGCGTACTGGAACCTCTGTGGGCCAGCTCCCAACAGGGGATAATTCGCGGCAATTCCCAGCCCCACTGACCAGGAAACCAGTCTTGGATTCAAAGGCTCGTCACCACTGCTATTAGACTGAGCCATACTTACCGTACTTGAAGTACGTTGAACCAACATTCCCCCCTGATAGACCAACATCGCAACGAAACCAATTGCCATAACGATGTTCAACGACTTTGATTTAACCACTAGGGCAAAAAATAGAGTTACCGATGCTGCACTCAATAATGCCCCGCGCGAAGCAAACAGAATTAATGCATGCCAAATGAACGGGAGGGTTAGCACCAGAGCATATCTCAACCACTTTTGTTTAAAGTAGCGAATACCGAACATGACGAATGCCAGACCACTGGTTAAAACAATCGAAGTCACGTTACCATCTTTGTACGGGCTTTTCCTCGGCCCCAGCAATCGCCCGCCTTCGAACATTGACCAATTGCCACTAAAATAGTGATCATTCGCCCAATAGGCATAATAAACGGTGACAAAAATGAACATGAAACCGAAAAATTTAATTGTATTTTCCTGGTTTATAAGCGGAAGTACAAAAAAGTACATAATGGCAATGGTTGTGAATATATCCACAACCAGGTCACCACTCACCAGCGAGAAGTAGGTATCAAAGGGGGTGAGCAAGTTAGATAAATGAAATATGATGGTTAGCCCTATCACGCCCTTAAACTGGGATGACTTATAAACCTCCCAGCGGATATTCCCCTGCAACACGTGCCATCCCCAGGCAAGAATAGTAATACCCGCAGAAACTTTGAATGCAGAAAAGCCTTCAAACGCCCAGAACCATATATACTGGGGCTGCATTACCGACACAATGGAATATACCAGTGCAGCAATCCATGGCGCATTGAACATCATGAAAAAACTGACAAGCAATGCCAGATATAGCGCAATTTTTACCATCTTAAACCCTGACTATTAACTCGAAAACCAAGTTCAAGTTATGTTCCTGTAACAGCTCAACAGCAAACTATTTTACGAATAACTTATTTTGGCACATATTCAACCCTAGTCAGTACAAACTAGCAATAATTTCTTCCTACACAAAGGTATATAAAAAACCTTATCGATGACATTCCCACTACGATTCTATTAACAGCGAACAACCGTCACGCCCCGATAACTCGTAAAATCTCACTGGCAACCGCTTTGTTCGTGTGAGACTGAAGAGTAACCTGTCTTGCTTTGGCCGCTAAGGCTTTACGCTCTTGAGGATGGTTTAGGAAATAATTGATTTTTTGAACTAAATCTTCCTCACTGGTATAGGTTGTTACAGCGCCCGAATAGATTTTTTCCAGTGCAGAAATGTGGTCGCTGATAATAAAGCCATTGCAGGCACAAACATCAAAAACCCGATTTGAGATAAATCCCTGCTCTCTCATTTCAGGCCAATGGTCATTCAGCACAATGGCAGCATTTGAATAAAAGTACCGAAGCTGATTATTATCCACATAGTCGCCCTTGATCAATGTTGCAGGGATATACTGCTCCCACCCCTTGCCGTAGACCACTACAGGTATCCTGGCCTCAACACAAATTTTTACTACGTCGCGATAAGTATTGCGCGTGTTGCCAATAAAAATGACCTGATTGCTGAAATCGCTGTTGGCCTCGACACAGGGATAGAACCTTTCTTCATTGGTAAATTGCGGCAAATAAGAAACACTGTGAGCCTGCTCTGAGAGTAAGTCAGTAAGGTGCTCACTCGCGCAAAATACATGCTGGAACTGTTTTACATAGTCTTCACTGAGAATCTCAGGGTGGGAGATTACGTAGAGATAGTGTGGATTTGCCGGATGAATTGTGGCTTTCCTCACCCCACTGATAACCAGAGATAGGTCTGCTCTGTTATTAACGCAGTCAATATTCCAGTACTCAAATGGCACAACGAAAGTCGCAAAGTCACCGGTAGACGCTAATCCAACGCCCAGATCACAGGCAAAGTGATAATCTCCCCAGCTGTACATTGAGGCGTTGTAGGGATGTGCGGATTTTAACAGTATGATTTTCTTGTGTTTGTTTTTCCTGTAAAACTGGAAAAAGCGAAAAAGATACCGAATTACACCCTTATCGATGACCATTATTTACCCTAATTTGAAGAATAAAGCCGATTGTATATTTTGCAGTAAAAATCTAAGGCGATGCCGTGGCTTTTCGCTCAGCACCTGAATGGTAAAGCATAATACCTGTCATCGACTAATAAACAAACACTCAAATGAATGGCTGGCTAATCAAGCGAGTCAAATCTGAACAAGTTGTATGGGCGTAAGTCACTAATTTTCGTTGGTAATGCAAAAAAGCAATGCTAATTAAGCTGTTGTCTGCAACAATAGTTTCCCATACGGTGAACTATTTACGGTCAGTTTAAGGATATTCGCAATGCGCGTCGGCATTTTCGTTGAAGTAGTCAAGGCACAGTTTCACACCGGAATATCCAGATATGTAAAAAAGTTAGTCGAAACACTTGTCAGTCAGGATCACTGTGATGTCACCTACTACCTTTATTACCAACGTCAGCCCGGGGAACAGAAGCTCGACTGGCTATCGGCGAATAAACAGGTCAAACACCGACCGCTCTGGACACCGGTAAACCTGCTTAGCGAACACCCCAGCGTGTGGTGGAAGTATTATCTGCCACTGGTGATGAAACTAGACGGTATAGACGTTTTCCACGGTCCTAATCACTCGGTACCTGTGAGCGGCACGATACCAACAGTACTGACCATTCACGATATTGCCTACTTTTATATGAAGGTACATGGTGAAGGGCTCGACAGAATGCTTAAGCGAACCACCCTTGAGAATATGAACTGCGCCACTAAAATTGTTGCCGTATCACAATCCACTGCGAACGATATTATCAGGGAAGGAGCAGCGGCTGATAAAACCACTGTGATTTACCAGGGTTACGAACCTAATCCCGGGGAGATGAAGGAATGTACCAGTATCATGCAGCGTCCCGTGTCCTCACTTACGCCCTATTTACTGTTTATAGGTACCGTGCAACCGCGCAAAAACGTTGAATACCTGGTGGATGAATTTGCCAGCGTCAGTTCAGAAATACCGCATACGCTGGTTATCGCCGGCGCACCAGGTGACTCGCAACAAACGGTTGAGAAGAAGATAGCAGATTACGGCTTGAGCGACAGGATCTTATTAACCGGCTTTATCTCTGATGAAGAGCGCCACACGTTGTACAAGCAGGCCGACATATTCCTTTACCCCAGTCTCTATGAAGGCTTTGGCCTGGTTATCCTTGAAGCCATGTCCTATGGTGTACCGGTGATTACAGGCAACAACAGCTCACTGCCAGAGGCCGCCGGAGACGCTGGCATCAAAGTGGATATAGCAACCCAGGGCGCATTGGGTGAGGCAATACTTTCCTTGATCAATGAGCCGCAGCGCAAGCAAGCACTGATAGAAAAAGGGCTCACTCACTGCCACTCGTTTGGCTGGGAAGAATCAGCTAAACAGATGATGGCATTGTACCGGCAACTGTGTCGGTGTTAGCTTCTGGCAAACACCGACCGGGCGTTAATTGCCGCGTTTTCCCAATCGAAAGCCTGAACCGAATGCTTGCGACCTGCATTGCCATAGGCCTCACAACGAGCCGGATCTTCAATAAACGCAGATATGACATCAGCCAGTGCAGCTACATTGGTGGCATCCACAATGTCACCCGTCTTACCGGCAAGCAGCGTTTCCTTTGTGCCGCCTGAGTCACCGGCAATCACCGGCTTTGCACAAGCTTGTGCTTCCACAAGCACCATACCAAAACCTTCTATGTCCTGGCCCTCGGTGCGGTTGGGCAGAATAAACACATCACACTGCTGATAGCACTTGATCATGGTTTCATCGTCACAATCCGTTAGCATTTGTACATGATCCTGCAGCGCAAGGGATTCAATCAAATGTTCCAACTGAGTGCGGCTTTCGCCATGCCCGATAATCACATAGTGAGCCTGGGGACAGCGCTTTAAGATTTCAGGCATGGCTTCAATCATTTTGTCCTGACCTTTACGAGCCTGCAATCTACCGACCGTCAAAATAACCCTTTTTCCATCCCACCCCATAGCAGAGAGAAAGTCATTATCTTTATTCTCTACCGGATAGAACTTCTTCGTATCAGCGCCCGGGTGCATTACTGTGACTTTATCATTAACACTATCATCCACCCGACTAACGATGTTGGCACTGTTATGGCTGTTACAGATTATTTTATCGGCACTGCGCATTACCAGCTTGGTCAGACTATTTAATTCGCGGGACAACGCACTGGCTTCCAGATCTTCACCGTGGACGTAGCACAAGTAAGGTATGCCCATTGTTTTATTCAGCATCCAGGCCATCAGTCCTTCCGGCAGCACGCGGCCACAATGGATGTAGCTGATGTCCTGTTCTTTTACTAATCGCTTGAGCGCCTTAAACGACTGCCAGTAAAATTTTAGCCCCTGCAGACTCGCTACGCCCCATTGCGGACTGTAAAGCGGCAATCGATGAATGGCCATAGGGGCGTTAGAGTCAAATAGCTCGGCATTGGTCATCTCGTTGGCGGCCACAATATAATCGCGGCCTAAACGTGAATAGAGCTCCCAGAACCAGCGACCACTGCCTCCGGATGCAGGCGGAAAGTTCTGAGTTAGTACCAGCGTCTTCAATTGTTACTCCGAAATATGATTGAAATACCAACGTCTTGCAGAATAGCGCTGGCTTGGATAAGTGTAAATAACCATTTGCTTTACAAAGGCATTTATAAATAGTTTGTGATATGGCTAATAGTCAGCAGGATAAAGCCGCAGGACGAAATCCGATTGCCGTGCCGTTATGGCTTTTTATTCACCAGAAAGCATAATACACTAATCAAAACATATGCCTATATCAACTAAACGAGATTACTCTTGCACTGTTTGTACCTTGCCCAGCGGATACCATACCCGCCAAATAAAGGAGAGAAACTGCGTTCTTTCCATCAGATAAATTTTTTGCGTAAAAATGATATTGAGGTGACCGTTGCTGCGCCCTTCGAACAATCGGACGAACTCGGTTATTTTAGAACGCTGGAGCAGGAGTATGGCTGCCGCACACTTAGTCAGCCATTGAATCATAAATTGCGGCGTTATATGTATGGTATCGCCAGCAATTCCTCGTTGAGTGAAGCGCATTTTTACAGTGCCGGATTGCAGCAACAAATCGATGATTTACTGCTCCAGCAAAATATTGATGCCATTGTTTGTACTGCTTCAAGCATGGCAAATTATGTTTTCCGCTCCAGGGTATTAGCGAAACTAGCCAGGCGCCCCCGCCTAATCATGGATTTCATGGACATGGATTCTCACAAATGGCTGCAGTATTCCTACAACGCCAAACTGCCAATGCGTTGGGTCTATCAGCGGGAAGCCAGGTTGGTCAGACACCTTGAAAATCGTGTAGGTAAGCAGTTTGATGCCTGCTTTTTTGTTGCCGAACCAGAAACCAATTTGTACCAACAGCAGGCCGGCAATCCTGCCGCCGAGGTGTTATCCATTGGCAATGGCATTGACCCGGCTGAATTTTATCCGGCGACTCAACCGGTTGAGGTAAAAACGCCGCATTTATTATTTGCCGGTGTAATGGATTATACGCCTAACGTAGATGCTATGTTGTGGTTTTATAATGAAGTCTGGCCGAGCGTGTTAGTGCTTTGGCCCGATGCCACGCTGACTATTGCAGGCATGAATCCAACCCCCGCCATAGCCAGGCTGCATGGCGTAGACAATGTCCGGGTCACGGGATTTGTAGAAGACATTCTCCCCTATTTCCATGAAAGCAATATATTTGTTGCACCATTTCGGATAGCCCGGGGTATTCAGAATAAGATCCTGCAGGCTTTTGCTTGCGGGTTACCTGTGGTCAGTACCTCTATGGGGGCTGAAGGTATACGGTGCACACCGGGACAAAACATTGAAGTCGGTGATGAGCCAAATGATATGTTTGATGCTATTAAACGACTAATGGCTACCCCTCACCATTACCAGTCAGTGCGCAATAGTGCCCTGGCAACCATCGACGATCACTATTCCTGGGACGGCATTCTGACTCCGTTGTTACGGCTACTCAACCACGATAAGGTAAAGTCACTATGAAAGCCCTTGTTAAAACGGCATTAAGACTGTTGTTTGTACTCCTTGCCCTGCCCTTTTACCTGTTATTTAAAATACAGTGTGCAGTAATGGGGGCCGATCAGGCTATTACCAGTTGGTCTCAGTTAATGAGCCTGTGGCCGGGCATGCTGGGCGTTTATTTAAGGGCTGCGTTTTACTCACTCGTCTTTAAGCACACCAGTCAGGAACTGGTTATCGGTTTCGGAACCTTATTTTCCCAACACGATACACAAATCGGTGCAGGCACCTATATCGGACCACAATGCAACATAGGCAAATGTGCCATTGGCAAAAACTGTTTATTAGGCAGTGGCGTGCACATTATGAGTGGCAAAGGCCAGCATAACTTCGCCGATCCGGATAAGCCTTTGCGTGAACAGGGTGGCGTGTTTACTCAGGTTACCATCGGCGAGGATAGCTGGCTGGGTAACGGGGCTTTAGTGATGGCCGATGTCGGTAAAAAATGTGTGATAGGTGCAGGCAGTGTGGTTATCCACCCTGTGCCTGATTATGCCATTGTGGGCGGCAATCCGGCTAAAGTGCTCGGTAGCCGCAAGCCTGCCGGAGAGTCATAGCATGCAACGCTTATTCTGCCTGGCTTTGTTGACACTATTCGCTTTGATGTGTCGGGCTGACGAACTCCCCGCCGACAAGCACTATGAGTACACTGTTGAAGTAGACTCAGAACAAGGGCTTTATAAAGCCATTAAACGAGCCAATCAGCGAGGCAATACACTTATCCTTATTGCCGATGGTATCTACCAACTCAATGCCACCCTCAATATCACTGGCAATCATATTGCTTTGCGGTCAGTGTCCGGCGATCCCGCCACCACTATCCTGCGTGGCGCGGGAATGGTCCCCTCAAAACGGGTGAAAAACTTAATCAGGGTAACCGGTCAACACTTTAGCTTCTCTGGATTGACCGGCGAGGCCGCCCCCCATCATATCATTCAGATTGTGGGCGAAGCCAATGCCGACCATGCCGTCATTGAGCATTGTATTTTACAAGATGCTTATGAGCAGATTGTCAAAGTCAGCCACCGGGCCAATAGTAAAGTAGCTGCAGACAACGGTATTATACGCCACTGTACCTTTGGCTACTCAGCAGGCATCGGACCACAATATTACATTGGTGGCATTGACTTGCACCTGGGCCAAAACTGGTTAATCGAGTCAAATCAGTTTTTTGGCATTGCCAGTCCTTCAGACCGGGTAGCCGAGCACGCTATCCACTTATGGAATAACAGTAGTGATAATCAGGTAATTGGCAATGTCATTATCAACAGCGACCGTGGCATAGGTTTTGGCATGGGAGGAAGAGGTAATCAGGGTGGGCTGATTAGTGACAATATTATTTATCACGCCGATAATAATCATCCTTATGCCGATGCTGGCATCATTCTGGAGAGCTCTCCCAACACCATTGTTAAGAAAAACCGTGTGATCCAACATCATGGATATCCAAATGCCATAGAATACCGCTTTGATGCTACCCGTGGCGTTTTCATTGCAGCAAATGGGACGAACAAAAAGATCCGAAAACGTAATGGCGGCAGCGCCGAGCTGAAAGACAATCATCATCTGACCGTATTGCCCCCAGCCGTAAAAACAAGCATTATCGAACGCTTCCCGGTGCAGTATCAACAACTGGTGTTTGATACGTTTTACCCGACTCGGGATTAAAGCAGATGCTGTAACGCTGGCGTCAGTGCAATCACGTCATACTGCTGCACCGGAAACTGGTTGAAAAAAGGCTGCTGTCTGTCAACTTTCTGCTGCGAAAATATCGGCACGTACCATGTTACCTCCAGCATCGACTCGATTTTATCAAACATGTCGTCCGGCGTTTGACCCTGTAAGGCAAGCACCTCCGGGTGTATTTCCAGCAAGAGCACTGCACCGCGGCATTGCGTAATGGCCTTCAGTGCGCCTTTAACCGCTGGAATTTCCTGACCTTCCACATCGATTTTAAACACTAAAAAATCCGCCATTGTAACGCTGTTTTCGGCGACAAACTGATCTATCGTAGTAACCTGGGTATTACCTGGTGAGCCTGGTAATATGTGGCCTTCGTGGTCGCCAGTTTGATTATTATCAGAAGTGAAACTAACCCATCCTGCAAAATCGGACACCGCCTGATTCAAAGCCTGGGCAGGCACATGAAGGCCTGTCAGATTGTATTCAAGCATGGCATAAGCGCCAGGGTTCGGCTCAAAGGCAACGATATTCTGTAACGGTGTACAGTGCCGGGACACCAACCCGCTTACGGTGCCAATGTCTGCGCCAAGATCAAAAAACGTAAAGCGCCCCAGTTTGTTGAGCAGTGCGCAAAACGGACCAAATTCGTCCATATAGTAATTATCCGGCCCGCCCTCAAGCCAAAAGCACCATTCATCAACGGGCAGGATAAACTCGGCATTGCCGAACTGATAACGAACATAGCGGTCTGCAAAGTGCTTACACATTAACCGATAGAAAGCATACTTGCCTTTGGTGTTATGCAGCTGAAACCACACCACTAACCGGTTTAGCCAGCCTGGCAGGTTGCGCAAACTGCCAATCTGTTTCGACACCGTTAGCGCCCTGCCAGGCGCGATTGCTGCGAAAGGTCAGAATAGGTTTGCGATACTTTGTCGATAAACCACTGCTGCTGAATTTCCTGCGAACGGCGTTCCACTGCCATCGACATAATCACCACTGCACCATGGGCCGGCTCCCCGCCAAGCGTGGTAACGATTTGTTGTAGCTTGGTTTGTTGCTTGCCGGCGAAGGTCTGATCGCTTAACACATACCAACTGGCAATCAGGCGCAAATCACCGGCGGGCGAAGAAACTAATTCTAAAGCGAATGGCGTCTCATTATTGCTTGGTACATCAATAACCTCCACCCGGGTCCAACGATCCTGGTCATACAAACGATTTAAAGAGCTGACCAGCTCACCGTCCCCCGCGGCATAAAACGCCTGGTAAACCGTGAGTGGGGAAGCATAAGGCGTTGTTAATTGCTGATATTGCGCAACGGTTGGCGCTCTGAATTTGGCCTGCCAGGCTAACCAGTAAATTTCATCTTCGCTAAGCGCACTGGTCGGGTTTTGCGTGGCAAAGGCGAACTGTTGTGTTTGTTTGTCTGGTATTGCGCCAGCGATAAACTGATACCAGCCAGCCGCTAACAGCAATAAGGTACCAACCGCAAGTAAACCGCCTTTGGCCGCTTTGAGTGGCTTTTGGCGCAGAACAACAAGCTTAATATCATTGCTTTGCGGCGGTAATTTGTCGCGTAATAACTCGCCAATACCAATCAAACAAACAATAACGAAAGCAAAGAAAAACCAACCATAAATCAGATGATCAGCCCCTACGGCGTATTTCATATCAGACAAATGTGCAATCAATATGATGCCGTAAACCCGGACAATATTGGCAGCAATAGGAAAAATAACAGACAGCAAAACAAAAACCATGCGCCGTTTTGCACTGTACATATTGAGATACGCATACAGGCAGCCAATCACCAGAGAGGCAATGAAAAAGCTGATCCCTGAGCAAGCTTCGGCAACCAGAAACCGCCCTTTAGGAATTTCAATATACAGGCCACTGCGAAAAACCGGGATGCCGGTAAGCTCAAGTAAATCCACTGAAAAAGTGGCTGCTATTTGCTGTAAATAAGGTACCAGCTCCTCCCCAATCGGGATACAGAAGAGAATAAACAGTAACGGGAATAATATCTGCCAGGCGGCTTTATTGCCAAGCACCATCCATATCAGTACTGGTAACAAACCAAACATCGCTGCATGCATAAATAATTGGACATCGCCCGCCAGTCCTATGGCATACAGTGCTACAGCAGGAAGAATAAGCACCGCCACCCAATAATTTGGTTTAACGGGCTGTGCCAGTAACGCCTTGCGTTTCAGATAAATGAGAAAAAATGCGCCGGGAATAACAAATAAGCAATGGTTGAAAATGTCGGAGTTGTACCAGATATCAAAGGCGGTAACCAAGCCCAGATGAAATACCGCAGCCCAGGCCAGTAAAACAAGAATTACTGGTGACATTAAGGCAATAAAGGCCTGGTTGATTTCCTTATCGCTGTTACCTGCGACTGCTTGCTCCTGCATGATTTACCACCGCGATATTATTTAAGTTCGTAAGCGTCTTGCATTGTACCCCAGCGATAATCAGCCAGAAGTTGTTTCAGTTTGCCTTCCATTTTGCTCAGATTTATGTAGTGGCGCACTTTAGACTTCAGCGGCGCCTCATTGATTCGAGGCTGATCGGGGTCAATTTCCCATGGATGGAAATAAAAACTATAAGGCGCAGATTCCGTCTGCATAAAGCGTTCGATTCGTTTTCTCGATAACCAATAGGGGTACAAACGGAAATACCCACCGCCACCGATCCCCACGTTTTTACCTTTCTTAATAATTGTCGGCACCGGAATTTCTGTAATGCCTTCTGGTCGCTCATGCTTGAATCGTGGCCAGTCGGGCACACCATACAGATCGTGTACAACCGGGTAAGTACTCGAGGAATAAGTAAAGCCAAGCTCAACCAGTACTTCGTAAATCCACTGGTTAGAATCATTAACAGAGAAACTGGGCGCCCGGTAGCCTTTTATCGCCACGCCGCCTGCATCTTCTAAAATACGCTTACTGGTTTGTACATCATCGATAAAAGCCTGGCGGTCCATAGTCGTCGCCCGCCGGTGATTTAAACCATGGCTGGCTAATTCATGACCCTCATCAACAATCCGCTTTATCAGGTTCGGGCAGCGTTTGCCCACCCAACCCAGAGTAAAAAATGTCGATTTGACATTATGCTCGCTGAAGATGTCTAACAAGCGGTTGGTGTTATCCTCTACTCTCAATGGAATTTCCGGCCAGTCTGCTGGCGTAAAAACCGATTCAAAGGCAGACACCTGGAAATAATCTTCCACGTCAACGGTCATGGCGTTTAAGCGAGAATCTGCAGTACCCACGGTTATCGTCCTTTGCCAAATAAGACTATCTCTACGGTACGTATCAGAATAAGGATGTCTAACAACAGACTCTGGTGTTTCACGTAGTATAAATCGAATTTCAGTTTTTCCATGGAATCTTCAACGCTTGCCCCATAGGGATAATTTAGCTGAGCCCAGCCAGCTAAACCAGGCTTAACGTTGTGCCGCTGATTATAATAAGGCACTTCTTTGACCAGTTGCTCAACGAATTCAGGGCGCTCCGGACGTGGCCCGATAAAAGACATCTCGCCTTTAAATACGTTTATCAGCTGCGGTAACTCATCGATGCGGTATTTGCGGATAAAAGCCCCAATACGGGTCACCCGGTTATCATTTTTACTCGCCCATTTTGCCCCATCTTTTTCAGCATCGGGCCGCATACTGCGAAACTTAATAATTTTAAATAACCGACCGTTTTGCCCCACCCGTTCCTGTTTATAGAAAACCGAGGTTTTGGTTCTGCGCCCATCATCAAGATAAATGATCATCGCCGTGATAAGCATAAACGGCCAGGCAAAAAACAACACAAACAGGGCCAGGATAGCATTCATTGAGTAGTCCAGAGCATCACGTAAATAGTTTTGCGAATGGAAACCATTGGAATAAATTACCCAGCTTGGATACATCAGATTGACTGCAATCTGGCCTGTCTCCCGTTCCATAAAATCCAGCAAATCGGTAATTTCAATACCTCTTAAGCGGCAATCAAAGAGGATCTCTATAGGTAACGTACCGCGGCGTTGGTCGCAGGCAATAACAATTTCTTCAATGTCATTTTCCACCACAAAATTACGCAAGCTTTCATCCACTTTTACATGAATGATTTTTTCGTTTCTGATGCCGTCTTCACGATTATCCCCGGGTACTGGTACAAACCCTAATAGTTCAAAACCCAGACGGTCAACATCGCGGCGCATGCGCTTTTCAATAATTGAGGCCCGCTCACCCGCACCTAAAACAACCAGACGAACGCGACCCAAACCAAGTAAGCCAAGACGGTTAGTAAAGTAACGGAAAAACACCAGCGCAATAATATTGAGACAAATGGCGGTGGGCAGATAATAAGAATGCATATCCAGCGAAGCAAACAAAGTACCTGTAAGTATTTCAACAATAAAATAACTCAGGCCTAAACTTACGAATATCCGCCGGATGATTCCCCTGAAGGTCTCTCTTAATTTGGCTTCGTAAAGACCCACTGATAAAGAGCAGAGCAACACTGATAGTGTGATGAGGAAAATGTTGATAGTCAGATTTTCTATATCGGGTTCTGCTATCAAATTTAATTGAACCAGAATAAAACTGGTAATGTAGCCCACGTACGAAACAAGCAAAGCTTCAGTGATAACCAACGCGTTAGAACGCTTATTTTGTCTGTTTTTTGCAACTGCCATATTGTCTTTTACCAGCCTGTTATTGACGTAATTTCCGCTGTCGGGATTTATGATATGACATTTTTTTTGAATGAGATAGACTAATTGCACACTATCGCATTATATTAGTGGCTAAATTTTAACAACAGACTTCAAAAGTCTGCTAAGTTGAGACGTTACCCGTCAATTAATTTGTTAAGTACAGGATAGAAAAGCATGGAAAAGGTAAATACCAGGTTATTACTCGTTGCGGCTGCACTGGGAACTTTACTGACCGGATGTAGTGGTACCAGCAGTCTGCCCCAGGCTACCACCCGTCCCTCACTAACCACGGATGTTAATGACTACAAATATCTGATTGGCCCTGGTGATAATGTGTCAATTTTTGTTTGGCGAAACCCTGAAATTTCTGGCAGCTTCGTTGTTCGCCCGGACGGAAAAGTTACTACAGCACTGGTTGAAGATTTGGATGTTTCAGGCCGCACCCCAACAATGCTGGCTCGTGAAATTGAAGAAAAATTAGCTACATACATCAACAACCCACGCGTCACGGTTAGCGTAAATGGATTTTCAGGACCGCTAAGTGAACAGGTCCGGGTAATTGGTGAAGCCACTAATCCCAGAGCGATTAATTTTACTGAACATATGACTCTGCTTGACCTGATGATTTCAGTAGGTGGTTTAACGGAGTTCGCCGATGGCAACGATGCCAAGCTAATCCGAGTGGTTGATGGGCGTCAGAACACTTACAAAATCGCTATCGATGATTTGATTCGTGATGGTGATATTTCAAAAAATGTGGATATGTTACCTGGTGATATCGTTATTATTCCAGAAGCATGGTTCTAGAGATCAGAATCGTAATCACTGTGTCTAATTTGCGGTAAACGGACGAAATCATGCAGGAATTGCAACAAACAATAGATATGATCCTCGATTATATTCGCGGGATCTGGTTGAAAAAACGGTACGTAATGCTTTGTTCATGGCTAATCTGCCCGATCGGGTTTGGTTACGTAGCGATGATGCCTGACGTATACAAATCTGAAGCGGTGGTGTTCGTTGACACTCGCTCTATGCTGCAACCTCTGCTAAGTGGCCTGGCAATACAAACCAACCCCCAGCAGGAAATTGCGATGATGGCTCAAACGTTGTTGAGTCGTTCCAACATCGAAATAATTGCCCGCGAGTCAGACCTGGATATTACGGTAAATACCGCTGACGGGTACACAAACCTGATTAATGCGCTCAGTAATAATATCAGGTTAAACAGAACCGGCAGAAACAACATCTACAATATTTCCTATTCAAACCGTAACCCCGAGCTGGCTAAACGAGTCGTTCAGGAAACGCTGGATTTATTTGTTGAAGGAAGCCTGGGGAACAACCGTCGGGATACAGACACTGCGAGTCGCTTTCTGGACGAGCAAATTTCAGAATACGAAACCCGCCTTATTGAAGCAGAACAACGTTTGGCCGATTTCCAACGCCGTTACAATGACATACTGCCTGTGTCCGGCTCGTTTTACTCGACCCTCCAGGGGGCTACCGGTAACTTAGAAAATACTCAACTGCAAATAAGAGAGCTGCAACAACAGGTCACTTCTCTTAAGAGCCAGATGAGTTCTGGTCGGGCGACCGATGGCTTTGACGTCCGTCAGGGCGACAATACACCAATCATAACAACGCGTTACGATAACCGTATAAAGTCGCTGGAAGAAAAAATTGATCAACTTAAACTTCGCTTCACCGACCAGCATCCTGACGTCATTGAAGCTAAGAACTTACTGGCTTCTCTTGAAGAGTCACGCCAGGAAGAAATTAAAGCGTACTTCAGTGCAACCGGTGATGAAGGTAACGATGCTAACCTAAGTCCGTTGGCTACCGAGTTAAAGCTTGAAATCAGCCGATTAGAGGGGCAAATCGCTTCGTTGCGGGTGAGAGAGAGTGACTTTGAAGCTAAAATCCAGGAGTTACGCAATAAAATTGACCTCGTCCCACAAATTGAAGCTGAAGCAACCGCTTTAAACCGTGACTATGGCATTACCAAACAAAAGTATGAAGAATTGCTGCGCAGAAAAGAGGCAGCAGAATTGTCACGTCGAGCTGATGTATCCTCTGAGGAACTTCAATTCAGAATCATCGAACCGCCTTTAGTTCCATCGAAACCTACCGGTCCGAAACGACTGATGTTCTACACCGGTGTATTAGTGTTAGGCTTCGGTGTCGGCATTGCTCTGGCCTTTGCTTTGAGTCAGTTAAGACCTGTACTGGTTCGAGGAAGACAGCTAACAGCCCTTACCTCTTTCCCTGTACTTGGTGCTGTAACACACCTGAATTTGAAGCAAATCCAACGTCGTAACAGAATCCGGGTATTTGTTTTCATCTTATCATCCGGTGCGATCGTGTCGATGTATGCTATTCTGCTAGCCGCAGAGTTAGCAAATGTTAACCTGGTGGAGAGGTTCTTATAATGGCTAATAATACAATAGAGAAAGCCTTACAGCGGCAAAAAGAAGCTGCCGCTAAGCGGGCTGCAGAACAAGCCGAGAGCCAGGAAGAAAGCAAATCTTCAACGATTGAGCGCACCGTAGAAAAACAACAGATTTCTGCATCTGAACCCCAGAATGAGAAGCCGGTTAATAGCAAAGTGGTCGAAAAGCGTAAAGCGGGTGCAGCGGTAAATGCCGATAATGAAGCATTAAATTTAACCATTAACCTTGAAGAATTAGATGAACGGGGTTTTGTTTCTGTTAGCAACGCGCGCAAATTAATCAACGAAGAATACCGTGAAATTAAACGCAAGTTGCTACGAAATGCTTTCGGCGCCCTGTCTAAGACATTGAAAAACAGCAACATCATCATGGTGAGCAGCGCCCGTCCATCCGAGGGTAAAACCTTCACGGCTATCAATCTGGCGTTAAGTTTTGCCGCTGAGCAAGATAAAACTGTTTTGCTGGTTGATGCTGATGTACTCAAACCAAACGTCACCAGAACTTTACGGGTCAATCCGGGTGAAGGGCTAATGGAATATCTTTTGGATGAGAACAAGGATATTTCGGATGTGCTTTACCGTACGAATGTAGATAAGTTACGAATTATACCGGCAGGTCAAACCCACCATTTGTCCACTGAGTTATTAGCCAGTGAGCGCATGAACTATACGATTGACGAATTTTCTAATCGTTATCCGGATCGGATTGTAATTATTGATACGCCACCACTTATCGGTATCAACGAATCAGCCGTTCTGGCAAGTTTTGCAGGACAGGCAGTGATTGTTACCGAGGAAGGCCGGACTAAGCTCAACGATATTAACAGTATAGTCGATCGCTTAAACCCGGACATGGCGGTAGGATTTGTGGTGAACAAAGCAGTAAATGAAAGTGCCGACAATGGTAATTACTATGGCTACTACTACGGTAGTGGACCTTCTGATTAAACAGCGATAAAGGATAGCTTGTGGAAAGGATTAAAACATTTCGCCCGGCAATTATCGCAACATTAGTCGCGGCAACTTTCAGTGCTAACTTGTATGCTGACGTTCAGTTCAGAGGCTCAGTTGAAGCTTCGTTGGTCAATCAGTCTTTTGATACAGACAGTACAAGTGCTCGTTATGAAGATCGAAACACTATTCAGATCGCGCCGACATTGACCGGTCTTTATACCAGTAAGAAAGCCAACGCCAGTGCGTCAGCAACGCAGCTTTATCAGCGTTTTGATTTCGACGGTGGCAGTCGCTCAACAAACTTTACTGAATTTGAATATGCAGGCAACCTCAACATTATAGACAATGTGTTGCAAATTTTTGGTCAGGGCTCACAGGGTTACCGTTCCTTCCGGCCAGAAACCTACATTTCGTCTGACTTTCTGCTGAACTCCGATGATTTAACCAAAATCACCTCTCATAGTGCAGGGGCTTCTTTGAATATTCCCCGCGGTAATATCTGGGGATTAGGCGTTACAGGGCGCTATTTTGAGACCCGCTCAGATAACACATTGGAAGAAGCTGAAAACGGTTCTGCTTCGCCCTTTAATCAGTTTATCAATTCAAAGGGTACATCGGCTAACGCTACTTTGGTTAATGGTAACTGGTTCAGAAACAGTTACTGGAACGTCAACGCCGCTTTTCAGAGTACGGACAGACAAGATCGCGGCACATTTGAGTCGCTCAGAGCAAATGCTCAGCTCGGCTTTAACTTATATAAAGATTTTGGTGTGCTGATTACCGGTACTCACGAAGAGAACGATATCGACGGTGAGCTGTCAAATTTTTTAAACCGGTATAACAATCAGTTTGCAAAGTTTGATACCTACGGAGCTGGTATCAATTACCGGCCTGCTGAAGGCCGCTTTTTCAACGTCACGTTAAACAAAATTGTCACAGACGGCGAAGATGACGGTAAAACCTTTGTGGGTGTTTCTACAAGCTGGCAATTTACTCCCCGTACCAGTATTCAAGCCGATTATGGCCGGCGCTACTACGGTGACGCGGGAAGCTTTACTTTAAATTATGGGACCAAAAGAGTTCGTTCAGCGGTTAACTACCGAGAGAGTACCACTTCGTTTTCTCGGTTGATGTATGACGTCGTTGATGCAGGTACTTTTGTTTGCCCGGCCGGAGCAGTCGATATTATTGACTGCTTTCAACCGGATACCCTCGATTATGAGATGCAAGCCGGAGAACAGGTTGTTCAATTTAGTCAATTGGTCAGTGAGTTAACGGATCAGGTTATCCTGCGTCGTCAGTTAGGTGCCAGTATAGGATTTCAAAGGCGACGGCTTAAAATATCAACAGACTTCAGGTATATCGACACTGATTACAGTATTGATGACAGACAGCAAATCCAAAAGCAAGTGGGTGTGACGGGTAACCTGCAAATGGGCAGCCGAAGCTCACTTTACAGCCGTATTCAGTATACTCAAATGGACAATACCATTAACGGAAGCAAAGCTGAGAACGATACCAGAATTTATTCGATCGGCTGGAGCACGCGTTTGTCCCGCGGCTTATCGGTCAGTACCGATTTACGCTATCTGGACGGCGGAACCAACAACGCTGTAGGCAGAGAGTCTCTGGACTTAAACGAAACCCGCATCTCGCTTAGCATGACGTATAACTTCCAAAGTAACAGACAATAAAAAAGCCCTGACGGGCTTTTTTATTCATTAATCATCCGACTTAAGGCGAACATAAGTCCGGTACTTCTTCTTCAACAACTTATCGATATACTGCGTTAATTTTATTTTATGGCTAATGGCATCGTCCAGGGCATCGACCAACTCCCCTAACATCGCTTTGTAATATTCAGCGTCCTTCACTTCGTTTCCGTTAGGCGTTATGAGACGCTGACGAGGCACACTATCTGACGCTTCCTGGCTATTATCCTGAGCGTCTACCGACACGTCCTCGCTAACCACCTCATCCTCTTTTACTTCCGGTGAGTCAGGTACAAACATTTCTTCACGCACTTCATCGATGACCGAATCAACGGCTTGCTCATCGAGGACTTCCAGTTCTTCAAGGAACCCAAACAACAGGATACGGTCCATCAGCGTATTGATTTTACGTGGGACGCCGCGGGTAAACTTGTAGATATGCTCATAAGCATCGCTGGAGAATAACTGAGAGCCATTCCAACCAGCATGTTGCAGCCGGTATTCAATGTATGACTGCACCTCTTCCAGCGTCAGTGGTGCCAAATGGCAGGAAGCCACAATCCGCTGACGAAACTGCTCCATATTGGGTGCTCGCAGTATCGGTTGAAGCTCTTCCTGACCTAATAAAAAGCTCTGTAGTAATGGCTTTCCGGCTTGCTGGAAATTCGACAACATGCGTAATTCTTCAATGGTCTCAAGCGGCAGATTCTGAGCCTCGTCTACCAGCAGCAATGCGCGGCGGCCCTGGGCACTGAGAGCAAACAGATAACCTTCCAAATCCTTAAGAATGTCGGCTTTGGTTTTGCCGGCCACATCAATTTCAAACTTGGCCGCCACCATTTTCACCAGTTCATCTGGTGAAAGCTTAGGCGTAACAATTTGCGCCGCAACAATGTCGTCTTCGATATCAGCCAGCAAGCTGTTAGCAATTGTGGTTTTTCCGGTACCGATATCGCCGGTGATCACAATAAAGCCTTCAGCCTGAGATAATCCGTACTGTAAATAGGACATCGCACGCTTGTGCCATTTACTGGCAAAGAAAAATGCGGGATCCGGGGTCAACTGAAAAGGCTTGGAGTTAAGTCCGTAATAACTTTCGTACATGTAATGCTTCTACCGCTGTTATTGCGCCGGCGCCTTATGCACCCAACGCGTTTTCCCTAGCTTATCCTAAAGCGCCAAAGTGTGCATTAAATCAACACCGAAAATCGTCAGGATTTAGCATAACTTTGCTGCTTTACAATCGTCTCAATTATACCCGTGGTCGATACCCCTTCTTCAAAGTGCAATACCTTCACCACACCGCCACTATCCAGCACTTCCCTGCCACCGGCGATTTCCTCAACTTTATAATCACCGCCTTTTACAAGCACATCCGGTAAAATTCCGGCAATAAGACGCTGTGGGGTTTCCTCACTGAAAGGCACAACCCAATCAACAGCGCTGAGTCCGGCCAGCACCGCCATCCGGCGTTGTACCGGGTTAACTGGTCGGCCAGGGCCTTTTAATGCCTGTACCGATGCATCGGTATTCACCGCAACAATCAGGCGATCGCCCAGCTTCGCTGCGGCATCCAGGTATGACACGTGGCCGGCATGTAAAATATCAAAGCAACCGTTAGTCATAACAACTTTCTCACCCCGCTGTTTAGCAGCGGCTACGGCAAGGGCCAGCTGTTGCTCCGTCATTACACCGCCATCGGGGTGATTGTGCTGCCCGGCAGCCACAGCCAGCTCGGTGGTGGTGACCGTTGATGTCCCTAACTTACCCACCACTATACTGGCGGCAAGATTTGCCATTACGCAGGACTGTTGCAGGCTCTCTCCCGCAGCAATGCAAGCGGCCAGTGTCGAGATGACCGTATCACCGGCGCCGGTTACATCAAACACTTCCTTGGCTTTAGCGGGCAGATGAAATTCGGCTTCGTCTGGTGCAAACAGCGTCATACCCTGTTCTGAACGAGTGACCAGTAATGCGTCCAGTGCCAGTTCCGAACAAAGCTTATTGGCCAGTTCAACCAGGTGCTGCTCGCTATTCACTTCGCCCATAACGGCGGTGAATTCCGCCATGTTAGGCGTAATAAGCGTGGCGCCGTGATATTTTCTGAAATCGGTACCTTTGGGATCTACCACAACCGGCTTGTTTTGGGCTTTGGCAAGCTCAATGAGGCGCGCAGGATTACTTAGCGCCCCCTTGGCGTAATCTGACAGGATCACCAAATCATGTTCAGCAAGGGCAGTAGTAAACTGGCTTTCCAGCAATGTTTTATCCACATCGGCAAAAGAGCGCTCAAAGTCCATTCTCAGCAACTGCTGATTGCGGCTCATGACTCTGAGTTTGGTGATCGTATCGAAACCGTCACAACGGCTGAAATGACAATCAATACCATAGCCCAGCAGCCGTTTTTCCAGCACATCTGCATTTGCATCGTTACCGGTCATCCCCAACAGGGTAACTTTAGCCCCCAGTGTCGATAAGTTAATCGCCACGTTGGCCGCGCCACCGGGGCGGTCTTCCGCGTCATTAATGTTAACTACCGGTACCGGCGCCTCAGGTGATACCCTTGCCGTTGCACCGCTCCAGTAGCGATCCAACATTACATCACCAACAACTAATACTTTGATTTGACTAAAATTCGGGAGTGCCATTTCTGTCTTTTTCGATACACTAATGGCGGGATTATAACAGTGATCAGACACGAAGAGCCAACTCATGACCCCGTGGTACGTATATTTACTTAAAACCGCCAGTAATACTCTGTATACCGGCATTACCACCGACCCGAAAAGACGCATGCGGCAACACAGTGGTGTAATCAAAGGCGGTGCTAAGGCACTGCGGGGCAAAACACCTCTTTCGTTTTATTGCATTTTTGAGGTAAGCGATAAGTCTCAGGCACTCAAACTGGAGGCCTGGATCAAGCAGCGCAACCGGCAAACCAAGGAAGCGCTTGTCAGCGCGGAAAGCGAATTGCCTGTGCCGGCAATCCGCCTGTCAAACCAGGCTATCCGGCAGATGAACTCAGCACACTGCTAATAATCAAAGCCAGACCGATACTGAGCGTTAATTCTACAGCGGCAACCCCCACATTGTGCTGCTCATCCACTTCTTTTTGATAATTGATACCATTTAAAATGGTGCGTTTACCAAATGCCATCAATACCCATAGCAATAAAGAAAGTAGCACACTGGTAATCAACCAACCGGTCACATTACTCACGTAACCTTGTGGGCTATAACTTAGTAACGCCCCGGCAGAAGACACCACAATCGCGGTCCCTAACAAATTACCCGCATGCTGCACTGCCAGTGCTAACTGACCGGTATCCAGCGCACTCTGAAACGAATGATTCTGATTTTGCATGGCGTAGCGCATTTCATAAATCCGGGTCATGATTAGCAGGATAGTCAGCACTACCAGAAACCCGGTGATAATTGCTATCATGGCGTTCACATCACTGCCGTCTACCCATATCATAATGCTGCGTAAGATAATCGCACTGGAAACCAGACTGGAGGCATCCACCAGTGCAATACTGACATTTCGATCGCTGATTTTATGCTGTGTATCCACGGCATCAAGCACAATCTTATCGTGAGCAAAACGCCCAACTTTTACCAATAAAATACCAATAGTGCCAAATATAACCATGCCAATGGCAGCTTGCTCATACCCCTGTCCTACATGACGGCCAACCACTGAACTGAGAACCAGACACAGCGATAACATGCCGCCAGCAACGCTGATGCCAAACGCAAAGTTATCCTTAACGCCTAACTCGTCACTCACCGAGACTTTGGCCCGGGAACGGGACAACCATTTCATTACGAGCAATAACAACAACGCCAGCGCCACATCAATCGCTACATACACCCATAAATCCCGGGCCAGTGGCACCAGCTTGACTAATGTCTCCATTTACACCTCTATTTTGCGTTGGTAATTAGTGTGATATCGAGGGTCGTTCAACGCCCGATTTCCGCTCATAAAACTGGAGGCAAGGCCTCCTTTATGCCAGACTCACACACACAACACATTATCCTAAGTTAATATGTCTACGGAAAAAACAATAAACGGGATTATTCATCAACACGCTGAGGAAAACTGGCAAAAACTGCAGGACAGCAATTATCCGCCAGAATGGTTAACCCGGCATCAGGAGGCCATCACGGAGATTTTAGGGCTGAGCCCTTTTGTCACCGAGGTCGCATTGACCAAACCCGATGTATTTACCCGAATTGTTAAGCATCAATGGCATAAACAGGTTGATATTGTTCAGGTCTGCCGCGAGTTTACAAGCCGCCTCGCCGAGACCGACAGTGAAGAAAAACTACTGATAGCCTTGCGTCTGTTCAGGGCCGAGCAAATGGCGGCTCTCGCCTGGCGGGATCTGACTAATCAGCAAACTATTCAGACCTCCCTGGCCCAAACCAGCCAACTGGCTGACACCTTAATATTGGCCGCCTACGACTGGCTTTACCAGGCACATTCAGCGCGCTATGGTGTGCCTCAGGGCCCTGATGGTCCCCAACCCATGTTGATCCTGGGCATGGGTAAGCTGGGCGGCAAAGAACTTAATTTTTCCAGCGATATCGATCTTATCTTTTCTTATCCTTACAAGGGCGAAACCGATCATCCCCGCAAGCCCATTGAGAATCAGCAGTTTTTTACCAAACTTGCGCAACGACTCATTGCCGCTTTGAATAAAACCACACCTTTAGGGCAGGTTTTCAGAGTAGATATGCGTCTGCGTCCCTTTGGCGACAGCGGTCCGCTGGTAGCGCATTTCGGGGCCCTGGAGGATTACTACCAGGATCAGGGGCGCCAGTGGGAACGCTACGCCATGATTAAAGCGCGTATACTCAACCCTGAATCCTGTTATGCCAGCCAACTGGAAGCCATACTGGCACCCTTTATCTACCGGCGTTACCTGGATTTCACTACCATAGACGCTATCCGTGATATGAAACGATTGATCAGCAAAGAACTGCGGCGGCGCCGTCTAACCGGTAATATCAAGCTGGGCGCCGGTGGCATTCGTGAGGTGGAATTTTTCGCCCAGAGCTTTCAGCTTATTCATGGCGGTCGCGAAACCACGCTGCAATCACGGGAATTACAGCCAGTTTTAAATCGCCTGGCAGAACTCCAGATTATAGAGCCCCAGGCTATCAGCCAGCTTTTGAAAGATTACTATTTTCTACGCAAGGCTGAGCATACCCTGCAGCAATTTAATGACGAACAGACCCAGCTGTTACCCGACAGTAACTGGACGCAGGCGGTCATAGCCAAGGTTATGGCGTTTACGGATTATCAGGCTTTCTTATCCACGCTGACAGCAGTGATGGAGCGGGTTCACGAACAGTTTAACCAGTTGGTGTCTGAACCCGGTGATGAGCAGCAGGAGCAGGACTCACTGTTCAGCCGATGCAAAGATGCCTGGCTGCTGAATGTGTCCGAACACGAGTTCTGTGACTTGCTAAGCGATACTCTTGACGAAAGTTCAGCACTGGCCCTGTTTGAGCAACTGAGAGACTTCAAAGGGCAACTAAGCCGACATCGCATTGGTCAGCGCGGCGAAGACACCCTGGCCAAACTCATGCCTGAAATGATTTACTATATGCTCAGGCAGTGCCCTACCGACATCACTCTTTTATTGCCCCGCCTGATCAGTGTTATTGGCGCTATTACCGGCCGTACCACTTATCTTGATTTGTTACACGAGAACCCGGATGTCCTCAAACAGCTCATAAAACTGTGCGCCAGAAGCGCCTGGATCACTGAACAAATACGCAGTTTTCCACTATTGCTCGATGAATTACTCACACCGCTTTATCTGCAGCAGCAACAAACAAGTTTGCCGGTAGTATACGATGAGTACAGCGATGAGTTACGTCAGAACCTGCTACGGGTAGAGCCGGAAGACACTGAACTCTTAATGGAACAGTGGCGTCAGTTCAAACTTTGCCAGCAGTTGCGTATCGCGGCCAGTGATATCTCTGGGTCGCTGCCCATTGCGAAAGTCAGCGACAAACTAACCGTCCTCGCCGAAGTATTACTGCAGGCGGTCTTTAAATCAGCCTGGCAACAATTAACCGATAAGTTTGGTGTCCCCTCGCACCTGCAACAGGATGAAACCGGTTTTTTAGTGGTTGGTTACGGCAAGCTAGGGGGTTATGAGCTGGGTTACGGCTCAGACCTGGATCTAGTGTTTATCCATAACGCCCCACAGGATAGCGAAACCAGTGGCGCCAAAAAGGTTTCTGCGCAACATTTTTATATCAAACTGGCCCAGCGCATCATGCACCTGCTAAATACGCGTACTCTGTCTGGACAGCTCTACGAGGCCGACTTACGTTTACGTCCATCGGGTAATTCCGGCTTGTTGTGTTGTCATTTAACTGGCTTTGAACATTATCAGGAACAGGAAGCCTGGACCTGGGAACATCAGGCGCTGGTCAGAGCCCGCAGCATTTTGGGGGATGAGCCTCTGCTTGAAGCATTTAAACAGGTCAGGAACCGGGTATTGCAGCGTCAGCGTGAATTACCTTCATTGGCAGAGGAAGTGGTTAAAATGCGTCTCAAAATGCGTGACCACCTGCTCGATAATCAGGCCAGTGGCTTAGATTTAAAACAGTGTGAAGGCGGGATCACCGATATTGAGTTTATGGTGCAATTCTGGGTACTCGGTTATTCACATCAGTTCCCGGCACTCACACAATGGCCGGATAACCTGCGTATTATAGAGCATGTTCAGCAAGCCGGTCTGATATCAAAAACCGCGGCTGAAAACCTGCAAAGTGCTTATTTAACGCTGCGTGACCATTATCACCAGTTAACCCTGGCGGGTGAAAAATTTGCCCACAGTAATGAGGAATTGGAAGCGGTAAGAAAATTTGTTACCACACAGTGGCAACAAACATTTGCTCAGGCCTGAGGACAGCTTTAGCTGCCCACCCGGCTGCACTGCGTGCTCAGATACTCAGTGACTTTTTCGGTCACCACCAGTGAGCGTTGTTTAGGGCACATGAAGGTTGCCACCTTGCCTTCAAAATTACTGTCGATCGCACTGGCAATTTTTGCCAGTGAACCGGCAACGGTGTTGTCCATCTGAAACTGATGTTTGATCACAAAGTCCTGATTCAGATCCCAGATGACCTGCATCCCTTCCTGCTCCGCATACGATGAAATGGCTTCGCGCAGCGTATTACCCGCCCGGAAAGTCCGAAATTTGTATTCGCCTTCCCAGCGACTATCCACCGGCTTTAGCGCACTCGACATTGACTGCAGGCGATCATCAAGGCTTTGTTCTGATGGAGTAACGTCCAGCACCATATCAGCCCCTTCGGAACGCTCCGACCGATTGGCGGTCATTCTGAATTCCCGGTAAAAGTCTGATAACCCTTTGGCGACTGAGCGCTCTTCCGGCGCATCAACTGGTGTCGGCGCTGAAGTCATGTTCATTTGCAGGTGAATAACTATACCCGCCACAATAATTACCGCCAGAGCCAGGCCAAGATGTTTGGCCCAAAAAAGGGTAGAGGTAGGCTTTTTATTCATTCAGGCTCTCTGCTTCTCGTCGATAAAGTCAGCTACCGCTGATTTACAGCTATCTCGTTAAGTGTACCACTTCTTATCATGATCACTCTGCTCGGTTACTCTCCAACCTTACTTGTATAAAGACGGCGCATCCGGATCCGGACGGGTTTTAAACCGCTTGTGCATCCACAGGTAACTTTCAGGCTGCTCATTTATAATATCGGCAATGTTTTGATTAAGTAAAGTCAGGGCTGGCACATCCTCAAGTTCTTTTAACTGTGGCATTGGTGGGTAAAACTTTACTTTATAGCCTTTATCAGTGTATTGGGACGTTACAATCAGCGGTTCACTATTGGTGCGTCGTATGAACATCATCGTGGCCGTGGTCGTTGCTGTTTCTTTAACTCCGGCAAAGGGCACAAAGATACTTTGATTACGACCATAATCCTGATCCGGTAAGTAAAGGCAAAGCTCACCTTGGTCCAGAGCTGCTATCAACGCCCGGGCATTGCGCTTGTGGATCATATATTTATTCGAGCGGGCCCGGCCATGATACTGTAAGTAGTCCATCAGCGGGTTATTGTGTTTGCGGTAAAAGGCAATGCTCGGATACTTCAGCCCTAAAATTCGACAGGCAAATTCAAGATTCATGTTATGCAGGGCCATGCCAAAAACCCCCTTATTGGCCGCCAGAATAGCTTCAACATGTTCAAAGCCTTCTACCACACCATGTTTTCTAACCCGCCAGTCGGGCCACCACCACCCCATTGCGGTTTCGTACACCGCCATCCCGGCTCGCCGGAGGTTATGTTTTACCAACTCTTCCTGAGCCTCAGCCGACATCTGTGGATAGCAAAGCCGGATATTACGCCGGGCAACTTTCACCCGTGACTTTGCTAATTTACCCAACAGCCATCCCGTGCCGCGTCCTAAACCGCGAATCACCGGGAAAGGCAACCAGGTAACAATATAAAGCAGGATAACGCCGAGCCAGACTAACCAATACCGGGGTCCGAGAAATGCCAAAGAAAATTTGGGCGGCTTAATTGCTACAGCCAAGATGAAGGTCCTCTGTCACTTTAACGAGCGAGCAGAGCGATTGCCACTGCCGCCAAAATTTGACGGCATTGTAGCTTAAGTCTGTCTTTTTGAATACTTACCGTGCATGCATTACCTGCGGCAAGCGCTCTAATAAGATTTATCGATATAACGAAGCTTTTTTTCGAAGTCGTCAAAATCGTCAGATTTTTGATAATCAAAGTGGTACTGGTTGTGAAAACCAAATTGCATGGCCACTTTGGCGTCATTAATGTACAGGGTATAACCGTCAAAGTCGGTATACGCCACTACCCCTTCGAGCCGGTACTTCCCTTCCTGTTCTTCGCCTTCCTGACGGATTTTATCAAACACCCGCAGGACAAATTTTGAATCCAGTTCGTTTTTCATAAAAAAGGCACCTCCTGGTTTTTATACCATCAAAGATGCCTTTTAGATTACCGGCGAAGCGTCCTTTTCAGTATTTCGCAACGAGCGCTAATTAAAGTTGTAACGTACACCCAGTGAAATAAAGCTGGTATCAAAACCGTCCTTACCGCGTAAATATTCGGCTTCCAGACGGATAAACGTTTTCGTGGCCACGTAATAGTCGAAGCCTAAACCAATTACCCCGGCGGCAACGCTTTCGTCATAAGCACAAATCGTCTGCGAACCGGCAGTTGCCACCGCGGCGCCCACTGCACAATTGCCACTACTGCTGAGTTCTGCGCTTTGTACGCTCACATTGGCAACACCCAGCCGATAAAATAACTCACCTACCGGATGGGATGCCTTCCCTAAAACGCCAAGGTAAAGGGCATCAGATTGCAAGGCGAAATCAGCACCATCGGCTTCGGCATCCACATCGGCAAATTGATAATAGCCGCCTTCTACGTACCACTGCCGGTGAAACTGATGACCTAACACAAGTTTGTAGCCGAACGCTTCATCCTGGGCCTGGCGGTATTCCAGATCGGAGTATCCGGCACCAATTACGCCGTACATACGTTCGATAGCGTGGGCCGACTGCGCACTAATCAGAACCAGCAATCCCCCTAACAGTGATTTCAACTTCATAACCTTTCTCCCTGCTATCATTTAAAAGAAAAACTCAACGTTAATTTCCAGGTGATCGTCGCGACGCACGAAATAGTACGGGTCGGTGGGTGAATCAGCAGAGAAAAAATAGCCATTGATGGTGAATTTCCAGTTGTCTGTCATACGACTGGACGCTTCAACAAAACCGCTGTAGGTGTTGGTATCATCGAGATCCTGCACGTAACCGAACAGGATCTGGGTACCGTCCGGGTCATTCCATACCCAGCGTAGGCCCACCATCAGATCGTTTTGGGCCGGTGCAAAAAAGCTGTTATCACGCTCATCGTACTGATACTCCATCAACCAGCCAATATCATATACAGAATCGAAAATCCCTACTGAGGTGTATTCAAACCCGCCCACGGCGGCATAAAAAGACTGCAGGTCAGTTTTTCGCTGGATGGCTTCCAGTTTGTACAACATGGCACCATTTACCCACAATAGATCTGCGCCCACTTGCTGCATTTGCTGATAATAAGGCCGAAGCAGTAAATCGTTAGTTTCAATAGCACCTTCCACCAGCAATAGCGGCTCACGGTTAGTACCGTCAAAATAAGACAGCCCTACTTCCCAGTCGCCCAGGGTTTGCTGCCAGCGAATGGCATAATCAATATTCTGTTGCTCGTCATCCGACTCATACACTGCATTGTCATTGCTGATCGGCACCAGTGGACGCAAACGCCCTTCCACACCGGCAAAGGTACGCTCGCGGAAATAGGGCATCACAAAGAGACTGATGGCGCCGCTTTCCATCAGATAGGATGCGCTGACCATAGGCTGGCCGAGTTTTTCTTCGCCATCCACCCGTTCAACGGCATCAGTTTGGTTAATCACATCAACCAAATGCAGCGACTCGGTCTGGCCCCAGAAAACCTTACCAAGACCAGCTTTAAATTCGTAGGAATCAGCCGCGTGCAGCCACATTAGTTCGCGGATATCGGCATGAGTACGCTCATCGTCGTACTGATCAACGCGCATAAAAGGTTTGAAGGTTATCCTGTCGTAACCATCATTCCAGTCGTAAAACACCTCTGGAGTCACCGTTAATGAGGTTTGTGCCCTGGCTTGTTCAGGAAAAGCGGCGTCCTGCAGAAAAAAGCGTTGCTCAACGGTAAATACGCCGGAATATTCAACTTCAGCGTTTACAGAATAGCTTTGCGACAGCAGTCCGGTGGCCAGCAACAGCCCCATAGCATTGGTTAGTTTCATATTATCTGGCTCGTTTCAGACTGTCTTTGTCGAGATCACTGTCTTTCAGACCGGTTTTAAATTCAATATCATTGATGTACATGGCGGTACTTTTACCGGTTTGTTCATTAAACATCTCAGACGTATGGGGACGCCAGTAAGCATCGAGATACAATTCGTAATCATCCAGGATCAGCGTTTTGAGCAAGTCGCCTTTTTTATCAAAGAAATCCATCTTCAGTAAGCGGTAATGCTCTTTATCAATATAGGCAATTTGTTTTGAATAACCTGAGTATTGATCCACCGGCGTTTGTTCTACTACAAAGACATCCTGGTCTTCCACTTCATCATCGCCGGTATAGTCAAATTTAAACTTCTCCAGTTCAAACGAGGTCATGTCTTCATACGCAAACTCACTACTCATAAACGGGCCGGACTTATTTTGCGTGGCAATTCGCTTTACCCGTTTAACCTTTGGCAAATACATCCACTGGTCATCCGGTGTCAACGTATTTGAAAAACTCAAAAAAGCGGCCCCTTTTACATCGGCCGGCGATTCAAATACGGTCAGTGACTTATCGCCCTCCTCAACTCTTTCGAGGGTATAAACCCTTAATTCACGTTCACTTTCCTTACCCCGGGCATCACGCAGGACCATGGTGGTTGAAGCCACGGTGTCTTCCCATCCTGAATTACGCGACTTTCTCTCAGTTGCAATGCGCAATCCCTCGGCTTCATCGGCATTGGCGGCTGCAGGCCACAGTAGTGGTATAGATAACCCGACAAGTAACGAGCCAAATATAAGCTTACGTTCCAACATATTGAAATCCTTTATGCTTCTAAAGAGTTATTGGCAGATACTATACTGGTATCGGCAACAAATTACAGTAAGCCTGCACGTTTAAAGCGTTGGCTAGCCACTACTCGCCGCTCTGCGCAGTGTGATTGCTGGTTCTGTTACCTAAATATAGCCGCGTTAACAATAAGCACCAGCCCCCTGAACTGAACATAAAACCATCAAGCTTAACCGCTACTAATTTATTTTTTCTGCACCACAATTGCTTACCCACGCACCAAAATAACACAAATAATCCATATAATACATAAGCTTAACAATAAATTTGCAATTGGATATTTTTTCTGTATCATTAGCAAAACCAACTGGTCAGATGAGCGGATGAGTTATGAGTATCAGAACAAGTTTGAAGAAAGTTTTACCTCCTATTTCAATTACAGAACAAGAAGCCCTGGATGCGGGTGATATTTGGTTAGAGTCTTCCATTTACCGTGGAGCCCCTGACATGGAGGCATTGCGAGCAGTTCCTCAAGCCAAGCTGAGTGCCGATGAGCAAGCGTTCATGGACGGACCGGTGAAAGAACTGTTAGGTATGGTGGATGATTTTGAATTAGGTAGTTCAAAGCATATCCCACAACATATTCTTGATTTTTTGGGTGAGAATCGTTTTTTCTCGATGATCATACCCAAGAAATTTGGTGGTCTGGAGTTTAGCCCTTATGCCAACTCGACCATCGTATCAACCATTGCCGCCAAGAGTGGCGCACTGGCAGTTACCGTAATGGTGCCTAATTCATTAGGCCCGGGTGAATTGCTGATGCACTACGGCACCAAAGAGCAACAGGATTACTGGCTGCCACGCCTGGCCGTAGGTAAAGACATTCCATGCTTTGCCTTAACCAGCCCGGAGGCAGGTTCAGATGCTGGTGGCATTCCGGATGCAGCCATTGTAACTAAAGGCCAGTTTAACGGCGAAGAAGTCATTGGTCTGCGTGTAAGCTGGGACAAGCGTTATATCACACTGGCGCCTATCGCCACTGTATTGGGTCTTGCTTTCAAGGTATTCGATCCGGATCAATTACTGGGCGACAAGCTGGAGCTGGGTATTACCTGTGCGCTGCTACCTAAGTCACACCCGGGCGTTGAACTGGGTAATCGTCATGACCCGATGGGCGTCAGATTCTACAACGGGACTACCCGTGGTCAGGACGTGTTCATCCCAATGGACTTTATTATTGGTGGTCAGAAGAATATCGGCCGTGGCTGGCAAATGCTGGTTAGCTGCTTAGGTGCAGGGCGCGGTATTTCACTGCCGGCAATGGGCACAGCTACTGCTCAAAGCGCGTTAAAGTCAACCGCTGAGTATGCCTTTGTACGTGAGCAATTCGGCTTACCCATTGGCCGTTTTGAAGGTATTCAGGAGAAACTGGCAGAAATCGCTGGTAAAACCTTCCTGTGTGAGTCCATGCGTGTACTGACCACCGAAGGTCTGGGCGAAGGCCTTAAGCCTTCAGTGGTTACCGCCATCGCCAAATATCACATGACTGAAATCGGCCGTCAGGTGATGAACGCCGCTATGGATGTTCAGGCTGGTAAAGCAATCCAGCGCGGTCCGCAAAACACGCTGGCAGCCGGATACTCAGCATTGCCTATCGCCATTACGGTGGAAGGCGCTAATATACTGACCCGTAACCTGATGATCTTTGGTCAGGGGGCAATGCGTTGTCATCCGCATTTAAAAGAGATGGTTGACCTCATCTACAGCGAAGAAAAATCGGCTGACGCGCAGTTTAATAAAGTGTTGCGTAAAACCGTAGGCTTTAGCGTGAAGAATGCATTCCGCAGTCTGTTTAGCAGCTACCTGCCATTTATCCGTAGCGCACAGTCAAGTCTGCCGGAAGTTCGCGGTTACGAAAAACGCCTGAATGCGTTATCCGCTAAACTGGCGCCTATGGCTGATTTGTCGCTGGCTGTACTGGGCGGCGATCTGAAGAAAGCCGAGTTACTGTCTGCCCGCTTAGGAGACATCATGAGCTACCTTTACGGTGCCATGGCAGCGATTCGTTTTTACGAGCAACGCATTGAAGATCGTCAGCAGGCTAAGCCTTACTTCGATTATGCGATGCAGTGGTCACTGCAACAGGCCGAACAGGCACTGGTGAACTTTGTTCGTAACTTCCCGAACACGCCAACCCGCGGGCTGATGCGTTTGCTTACCGCAACCTACAGCGGCAGTGTTAGCACTATCAGCGATGACCTGATCCGTGAGCTGTCTATGGCAGCTCTGCAGGATAACAGCGTGAAAGCGCAGTTAACCCACCTGGTGCGGCCAGTTGCAGGCGACGGTAACGACATTAATGAGCAGGCCTTTAAAGCCAAGCACAAAGTGCTGCCGTTGCTGGGCAAAGTGCAAAAAGCGCTGCGCAAAGAGCCTGTGGTGCCATTCCTGTCTTTTGAGAATGCGCTTAATAAACTTCAGGAACGCGGTGTGGTTACAGCTGAAGAAGCCCGGGATCTGCACGACTACAACGAGAAACGTAAACTGGCAGTACGTGTTGATGAGTTTACCTTTGATCTGGAGCTGATTTCAGCCGAAGCGCCCAGTCAGGAAACTAAAGACGCTGCCTGAGTCAGGTCGTTCATTTAATCCAAAGCCGGGCCTTGTGCCCGGCTTTGTTGTTTTTATTAACACGATTTTCCGCATATCTTTCAAATAAACTTGCATTACTTTTGCTTAAACTCAACACTATAAAACAAACAGCATTTATAAATTGCGGGGAACGCGTCTGAACATTCCGGGAGACGGCCCTGAATAGCCCGCACACTGAGTATTAAAGCGCAGCATGATCAAGTCACCGCCTTCATCAGCGAGTATTACGACTACCAGAGAAGTTGTCGAACTATTGTACGCCAATGTTTTTACCGGGCTGGTGATGACCATCCTGAGTATCAGTGCCATTACCTTCGGCTTCGCCAACCCTGAGATAGCTTCCTACAAGTTTTCGCTATGGGCTGGCATGATGTTTCTGTCATTGCTGCGCACGTTTGACGGTGCCTACTGGTATCTGCGCCTGCGTAACAGCAACTACCCGCCACGCTGGCCACTGCTGAGATTTATTCTTGGCTCTTCATTATCGGCACTGATATTGGCATTTTTCTGTGTCAGCCTGTACGAAAGCATGTCGTTAATCGAACTGTCCACCACCATGGTCATTGTTGCCGCTATGGCGGGCGGTGCAGCAACTACCCTGGCCTCGCATTTACCGCTGGTGTTACTTTATACAACCTTACTGCTACTGCCATTCTCGGTGCGTGCGCTGTTCGACAGTGACGAGCAATTCACCCTGCTTGGTGGGTTAGGCACACTGTTTTGGGTTGCCATGTGCAGTGCGGCGGTGAAGGCGAATGACTTCACTAAACAGGCCATAGCCATCAAGCATGAAAACGAAGAGTTAGTTACGCTAATGCGTCAGGAGCGTAATGAAGTCAGAAGAGTCAATCAGGCGCTGCTCGACTCCAACCAGAAACTCGACCATGCCAACAGCACTCTGGAATCTGAAGTAAACCGGCGCACCAAAGAGTTGCAGGATATTTCTAACCGCGATCCGCTTACTAACCTGATGAACCGCATTGGCTTTATGCAAAACTTTCACGCTATTTTGGAACGCGCCAGCCAGGGTAAGTCTTCCATGGCCGTGTTATTTATCGATCTCGACGGCTTTAAACAAATCAATGACAGTTTGGGACACCAGGCCGGCGATGTGGTGTTATCCAAAGTCGCCGCCAAACTAAGCGATTATTGTGAAAGTAACTGTATAGGTCGCTGGGGCGGCGATGAGTTTATTATTATTTTACCCCATGCTGATGGCGATACCGCTATCGCCATTGCCCAGGCTATTAAAAGCAGTCTGACCACGCTTAACCCTATTGCTAGCAGTCCGGTCGCGCTCGACGCCACCATCGGCATAGCCCTTTATCCGCAGCATAGTCATTCGGCTTCTACTCTGGTGCAGTTGGCCGATCTGACCATGTACCACTACAAGCACACTTCCCCGGGTCTGGTAGGTATTTACACCGAAGCGCTGTACGACAAGATGCACCACGAGCAGCAACTCCGCGAAGGATTACGTCACGCTATCGAGAAAAAGCAACTGCAGGTGGTGTATCAACCTATTATCGACGCCTCATCTAACCGCTTATGGGCAATTGAGGCGCTCCTGCGCTGGCAGTTTAACGACACCTGGATAAGTCCCGCTGAATTCATCCCGCTGGCTGAAAAAAGCGGCACGATCCACGATATTGGTGCCTGGGTATTACACCGGGCCTGTATTGATGCCGCTCAATGGGACAATGAATCCTTTGGCGTCTCGGTTAACGTCTCGGTATTGCAACTGGTCAGTGAAGATTTTGTCGTCTGTGTCGACCGGGCACTGGCCAGTTCAGGTCTTGCGCCGCAGCGTCTGCATCTGGAAGTCACCGAGTCTATCTTTGCCGACGATATGGCAGTACTCACCGCCAATATCAGTGCGCTGAAAGCACGGCGAGTGAAAGTGGCTATCGATGATTTTGGTACCGGTTTTTCCTCGCTCAATTTACTTCAGTCACTCGACTTTGATTTGCTGAAAATAGACCGGGCCTTTGTGCAACAATTGGCTGTCAGCAGTGACGCCATCGTGAAAGCAACCGTGTTAATGGCCAAAGCGCTCGGCTGTAAAACCGTGGCTGAAGGCGTAGAAACAGAAGAACAGGCCAGCCTGCTAAGGCTGCTCGGCGTAGACTGCCTGCAAGGTTATTTATTTGCCCGTCCACTAGAGAAAAAAGCCCTGCAGGAATGGTACACTAGCTGGCAGGATAATAAGTAGAACAAGTTATGGCGCAACTATATTTTTATTACTCGGCGATGAATGCCGGGAAATCAACTTCATTGCTGCAATCGGCATACAACTATCGCGAACGGGGTATGAACCCGGTTATTTTCACCTTTGCGCTGGATAATCGTTTCGGCAGCGGTAAGGTAGCTTCCCGCATTGGTCTGGAAGCCGACGCAAAGCTATACAGCGAAGACGATAATCTGCTCAGCATCATTGGTAAACTACACAGCGAACACTATGTTGATTGTGTGTTTATCGATGAGGCGCAGTTCTTAACCAAAGCACAGGTATCGCAACTTATTGAAGTGGTGGATGAACTGGATATTCCGGTTCTCGCTTATGGCCTGCGCACCGACTTTTTAGGCGAGACCTTCACCGGTAGTCACTATCTGCTGGCCTGGGCAGATAAGCTTTTTGAACTCAAAACCGTTTGTCATTGCGGCCGCAAAGCAAACTTTGTGGTACGAATCGACGAAAACGGTGTGGCGGTTACCAGTGGCGCACAGGTAGAAATCGGTGGCAATGACCGTTACGAATCCATGTGCCGTAAACATTTCAAAGCGCTGGTGTGGGACCCGGCCAAAATCAGCGAAAAATAAGATGCCATTGACATTCGTCGCGCGAGCCTGCAAATTGAATAAATTATTCCAAATTATTCAATTTGCAGGGAATCAATATGTTTGCCATTCGCGCTACCCAACTTTTCGCTGGCCTGGTGTTATTCACCACTACCGCCTGCTCAGCCACGCCTGACAAAGCCACGGCTCCGCCTCAAACCACCACTGCGGTTATAGAGCAAGCATTAGCTGAGTTTTACACTCCGGGTATGGGAGTTGCCATCATTCATCGCGGCGAGACCGTTTACCTTAACGGTATAGGGCAGCGCAATCTGGCCGAACACTTACCGGTTACCCAAAGTACTTATTTTCGTTTGGCCTCAACATCCAAAGCCTTTACGGCGGCAGCACTGGCTATGGCAATCGATGAATTCTCTCTGAGCTGGCAAACCAAAGTCACCGACATTCTGCCGGCGTTTCAAATGCAGGATCCCTGGGTAACCCGGGAGTTCACCTTGCTGGACCTGTTAACCCACCGTTCCGGACTCGCCAGCGGTGCCGGCGACAGCATGTTGTGGCCGGAGCCCAGCGGCTTCAGCCGTGAAGAGATTATTCATAACCTGCGCTACCTGACGCCGGTCAGTAGCTTCCGAAGCGAATATGCCTATAGCAACCTGATGTTTATCACAGCCGGTGAAATTGTTGCTAAGCTATACGGTAAACCTTATGCCTCGGTGATAGAAGAAAAAATCTTTGCGCCATTGGATATGCAATGCTTTGCTGGCGATCTGAGTGACGCTGCCCTGCAAAATGCCGCCATGAGTTACGGTCACAATGATGAGCGTGGTTTATACGCTATCCCTCGTAACGCCATTAACGGCACTGAGCTGGTGTCAGCAGCAGCAGGAGGCATTGTATGTAACGCAGAGGAAATGCTCAAATGGGTAGCAATGTGGTTGAATGATGGCCAGACAGCTGACGGCGAGACTCTGCTTACTCCTGGTCAGATTGCCTATATGCAAAAAGCCCATATGGTGCTGTCGGTATCCAGCACTGATGAAGAGTGGGACAACACCAGCCTCAAATCCTACGGACTTGGCTGGCGGTTATCCAATGTGTACGGCCATAAAGTGGTATCACATACCGGTACTTTATCAGGTTATCAGGCCTACGTAGCTCTGGTACCCGACCTGGAACTGGGCGTTGTGCTGCTAAACAACGGTTCAAACTATGGAGCCCGCAGTGCCGTAATGCAGCACATTCTCAAAGCTTACATTGCACCGCAGGAAAAAACCGACTGGGTTCAAACCTTAAAAGACTATCAGGCCGAGCGCGAAGCCCTTTACCTGGCCAACCATGCTGTGCCTGAAGGAACAGGTGAAGTCATTCTGGATCCACTTGCCTATGCCGGGCAATTCTCGGATCAGTGGTTCGGGCAACTGACCATTGCCATGGTAAACGGTCAGTTGCGGATCCAATCGGAAAAAATGACCACCTTAACCGGCAGCCTGGAAGCATTTGCTGATCACACGTTTGTGATCCGTTGGGATAACCAGAATGCCGCCAGCGATGCATTTATTCATTTCGATGTGAACACAAAAAGAGCAGTGACCGGTTTCAGCTTGTATCCCTTCACAGACAAAGAAAAAGCGTCTCACGAATACACTGATATGTACTTCAACAAAAATGATTCAGAAAAGCTATCAGATTAATCACTATTAATAGATATATTAGACTTTATTTTACTCATATAGTGTCTATAACCAACAAGGAGTCAGACACATGAGTAAACTAATCAATCAAATCAAACAACGTATCGCGGCTGAAAAACTCGAGGCAGAAACAAACTGTAATTATGCCAATAATTATTATGGCGATCAGCTTTGTAAAGGCTCAGTCAAAAAGCGCTAGTAATAACAGTGCGACATGACATTTGAAACAGCGCCCTTATTCGGGCGCTCTTTTATTCCGGAAATGTTAATTTAACGACTTTAGGTTTCCCGGTCTTGGTATCCCGCCCTACCAGATAAAAATTACCCGCATCATCCTTGGCCTCTGTCCCGAAAAACAGAAAATCATTCAGCTCCGGCATTGAATAATTAACCGTTGCCCCGGATATCTTCTCGTAAATTAACCACTCAGGATCCGCCCCTGAACGACGACTGACCCCCATTACAAACTGCTCGCCATCAACGGTAAACAAACTGGGAATATTGGCCTCCCCGGCCGGGTTAAACAGACCATGATTTATCAGCTTTTCAGCACCCGATTCATCAGCCTGCACCTGAAGCAGATAGCCCTGCCCCAGCGTGAAATACACATCACCGTTACGCATGTTTGTATAAGCAATAATGCCTCGGTACCGGGTCATATCCTGGCTGTGATAATCGGGTAGTGGGTATTCGGTCACCGGATTGAGGTCTTGATCAAATTCAACCAGCATCGCCAAAGGTTGTTCGTTAATACCACTTTGCGATATTTTAGGCACATACACATGACCTTTACCATCAACCAGGAACTGGCGTGACACATGACCAGGCACCGAACCCACTTCGGTCTTATTGATCTTTGCTGATTGCGTGTCGTACTGATACAGCACATGTCCCCAGTAACCCAGCGCATAAACATAGCGGCCATCGGTGTTAACTGCGATTAACGCTTCCGGGGTGGCGAGCAGGTGCTGCCACTGTCCTGATTGGGCATTCACTCGCCACAAGTGACCACCGTAATCAGGTAATCGCACTTCTGTTTCACCGGCTTCATCAAAACTGGAAAAATAAACATAACCATCATTGGCGGCAACAATCTGACTGTGAATTTTGCCCTGACTCACACTCGCAGGACCAATTCCTGCACGCTTTAGCTCACTGACCACATCCCCCATCACTGTAGGCAGACCAGCAGCATTAACCTTCACCAGATAAGCACTTCTGGGAGCATCCTCAGACTCCGCCAGGCCCAGATACACATTGCCCGCCGAATCACTACCTACCGCCCCCCAGGACACATCTGTACGACCGATTTCCGGCAACATAACAGGTTCGACCCGTGGCTTTTTAAAATGGCGCTCATCCACTGGTTGGTAATGCCGCTTAACGGCCCTAACGGGTTCAGCTTTGAAAGAGGTTTCGGGCACTTCACCCACCACGGCATCGGCGCCCGAACCACTACTAAGCCAACCAAATACAACTATCGCGATAACAATAATGAAAAATAAACCACCGAATATTTTCACTGTTCAAACTCCATGGCTGTCGGTGCCTGACTGGTTGTCGCCCACAATAAATTCTTAAGCTATCAAACCCCGTTTAAATTGCCCAGTTAATTCAACGCTTACAATGCTGGTTTGCGGCAGCTTGCAACACGGTCACTTCACTTTACAGCGGCAAAAAAATATTCGACGCGTAAATTTATACTTTTGTGACTTTTGTTCTACTTTTAATAGAAGCATTTAGTTAGGCATCAGTGTTATTTATGCATAATCATAAATGTAAAAAATATTCGCTATAGATCTAATTTTAATAATCATACTTAATCGAAAAAAGCCAACCGGATAAACCACCTACACAAACCGTCACTAAACTACAGTAATCAAAGTTAAAATATTTTACTTAATTGATTAAGAAAATCACTTGACGTTCTCGTACACTTTAACTATTGTTAACATCGATGTAACAAGATTGCACCCGTTCAAACTTTAGTTAGGGCACTAAACATGAAGACTAAACACATTTTTAAACCAGCGTTGTTGTCACTGGCTGTGACCTCAGCAATGTATTCAGGCCACGCGTTATCACAAGAAAATAACGGCGCCAGTGAGCCTGATGTAGAAGTAATTGCAGTAAAAGGTATTCGCGGCTCACTGATGCGTGCTCAGGCCATCAAGATGGACAACACGTCGATTGTTGAAGCCATTTCGGCGGAAGACATTGGTAAGCTGCCGGATTCATCTATCGCAGAATCACTGGCACGTCTGCCAGGTCTTGCCGGTGAGCGTGTTGGCGGCCGGACTTCCGGTATCTCTGTTCGTGGTTTTAAAGAAGATTTCACCGGTACCTCCTTAAATGGCCGTGAGCTAATCGGTATTGGTGACAACCGCGGTGTTGAATACGACCTGTACCCTTCTGAAATCATGACCGGTGCAACCATCTATAAAACCACTGAAGCTGACCTGATGGTTCAGGGTATTGGTGGTACGGTTGATCTGCAAACTGTGCGTCCGCTTGCCGCTCAGGAAACACTGACATTAACCGGTGTATACGAGATGGGCGGCAACGATTCCGATAACCCGGAATTCGACAATACAGGTAAGCGTCTGGCGTTATCATTTGTTGAGAAATTTGCTGACGACACCGTAGGTATTGCTGTTGCGCTTGCCACTACAGAATCGCCACGTAACGAACGTAAATACGGTGTCTGGGGATACAGTGCCAATGACGCTGGCCAGATTACACCGTCTGGTCTGGACACACAGGCCATTAGCCGCGAGCTGGACCGTGACACTATTTCAGCGGTCCTGCAATGGCGTCCTACCGATAATCTCGACATCGTCGTAGATGCGCTGAGTATCGATTACTCAGATTCAGGCGTTATTCGTGGTTTCATCGAACCCTTCAATGCCGATCCTGCTTCACTAAGCGGTAGCGGCACCAATGTGTCTGGTACTCAGGTGGGTGTGAACCCGGTTCTGCGTACTGACCCGGCGCAAAAAGACGGCGAACTGCAAACTTTTGGTCTGAACGTTAAATACAACATTGACGATAACTGGTCGATAATGGTTGACGCAGCCAACAGTCAGTCAGAAAAACGCGACCTGCGCGGTGAATCCTACGCTGGTTTAGCCCGTAACGGAGCCATCGATACTTTCGGCACGCGTCAATTCCAAATGAGCCCTGACGGGGTATTCTTCACTGGCAGCACAGGTTTGGAAGCCTTCTCGGATCCTTCTCTGTTACAACTTACCGGCCCGCAACAATGGGGTGGCGGTATGGCTAACATTGCCGATCAGTTTGCCACAGATGTAAACACGGTATTTACTGACGCGGATGGAAACCCTATTCCGTTTAGTTATTTAAATGCTCAGGATGGTTTCTTAAACTACGCAGACTTCGAAGAAGAATTAACCACAGTGCGAATCGAAGCAGAAGGCTATGTAGAGTGGGGAATTATCAATAAGGTCCAGTACGGGGTTAACTACAGCGATCGTTATAAGATGAAGGACAACAAAGGTTTCTTTGCCACTGCTTCCTCTTATCCTTACTCAGAAGCCATTCCATCTGAGTATCTGTATAACGGACTGGCCGACCTGAGCTGGGCTGGCTTTGGCCAGGTAGTGGCTTACGACGGTTTCGCCCCTTATAACGACGGCGAATATACCCTGAATGACGCAGGTCTGCTTGAGCCGGATCGTTTAGGTGACAGCTACACGGTTGACGAAGAAGTTGTGACCATCTATGCCAAGTTTGATTTTGAAACTGAAATCAATGGCTTCCCGGTTATCGGTAACTTTGGTGCGCAGTATGTGGATACAACGCAGTCTTCTACCGGTTACTTAGGTATTGTCGGCTCAAACTTCGCAGTCTGTGATGACGACAACAATGGTCAGGTGGATGCAGACTGTATCTTAAGTGATGGCGATGAATACAGCCACTTCCTGCCAAGCCTGAACGTTAGCATTGAAGTTGATGACAACCAGTACATTCGTGTCGCGGCCAACAAAACCATCAGCCGTGCCCGTATCGATCAGATGAAGGCATCCGGTTTTGTTAAGTTCGACCAGAACGTTGACTTAATTACCATTCCAAACAGCCAGGCAGATGTAGAAGAATACGGTTCACCATGGAGCAAGTTCCAGGGTAACCCGTCGTTACGACCGCTTGAAGCCAATAACTTCGACCTGTCTTTCGAGAAGTACTTCGACAACGAAGGTTATGTAGCCTTAACGTTCTTCTATAAAGATCTGGTTAACTGGACAGATGATGCTCGTGAATTAATCGACTTTACCAACGATTCAACCAACAATGGCGCCAACTACTTTATCCCTGGCTTCCATGACCGTATTATCCAGACCACCGGTCTGTATGGTCCGGCCAACGTGGCTTACGATGCGGGTGATTTAGCAACACCGCCAGACTTTGGTTACTTTGAGTACTTCCAGGATGGCCTGAAAGGTGAGGTAAAAGGTACCGAGCTGACCGCCAATATTCCACTGGGTAACTTTATCAGTGCACTGGAAGGCTTTGGTTTTGCCGGCTCTGCAACCATTATCGATGCAGAACTGGAAAATGGCTCACCAATTCCGGGCCAGTCTGACCAGGTTCTGTCACTGACTGCTTACTACGAAATGGATGGTTTTGAAATTCGTGTGGCCGCGACTGACCGCTCTGAATTTGCAACCTACCAGCGTGGCGGTTCTAACAAGATTGAAACAGCAACCCGTGACAAGATCACGCAGGTTGATGCGCAAATCAGTTACGACTTCGAAGGCAGTGGTATTGAGTATCTGGAAGGCCTGCGTATTTCACTGCAGGGCACAAACCTGACAGATGAAAAAGAAGAAACTATCGACAGCAACGGCATCGTGACCCTGCGTCGTGAGTTTGGTCCTTCTTACATGCTGAACTTCAACTACTCGTTCTACTAAGCATAAACTGTTAAAAAGCCCCGCATTTGTGGGGCTTTTTTGTTCCAGCCGGTTTGCTTTTCCCTTTAAATTCACTAGAGTCAAAAGCAAACCGTTGAAAACATGCCCTGAGGATGATTGATGCCTGATGCAATTAAAAAAGTAGTCATTGCCGGTGGTGGCACCGCCGGCTGGATGACCGCAGCGCTGCTCAACAAAGTACTGGGTAACAGCGTTACAATCGAACTTGTCGAGTCAGAGCAAATTGGGATTGTGGGTGTTGGCGAAGCGACCATCCCGCCAATTCAAACCTTTAACCGCTTTTTAGGGATCGACGAAAAGGCCTTCCTGAGGGAAACCCAGGGCACCATAAAACTGGCCATTAAGTTTGAAAACTGGCGCGTACCTGGCGAAAGCTATTACCACACCTTTGGTGCGCCCGGCACCACCATGGGTTTCTGTAGTTTCCATCATTACTGGCTGAAAGCTAAAGAAGCCGGATTAGATAAATCATTCTGGGATTTCGACCTGAATTATCTTGCCTGCCAACAGGGCAAGTTCAATAAAATCAATACCCAGAATCCGCTCTATGATATGCCCTACGCCTATCACTTCGACTCAGCACTATACGGGCAGTTCCTGCGTCGCTTCGCTGAAAAGGGCGGTGTAAAGCGCACTGAGGGCATTATTGAGCATGTTCAGCAAGACACCCAGAACGGGTTTATCACCGGCTTGCAGCTAACCGATGGACGGCAAATCGAAGGAGATTTGTTTATCGACTGCACCGGTTTAAGCGGCTTATTGATCCGTAAAACCCTGGGCGTCAATTATGAAGACTGGCGTCACTGGTTGCCCGCCGACTCGGCGCAGGCCGTGCCCAGTGAGCGCTTTGACAAAACCCTGCCCTATACACGCAGTATTGCGCACAGCTGTGGCTGGCAGTGGCGTATTCCACTGACGCACCGAAACGGCAATGGCATTGTTTACAGCTCGCAATTTACCACAGATGAACAGGCCAACGAGACCCTGCTCGGAAACCTCGACACTAAAGCACTGGGCGAACCTCGCACCATCCGTTTTAATACCGGACGCACCGACCAGCAATGGTGCAAAAATGTAGTGGCCATTGGCTTATCCAGCGGCTTCCTTGAACCACTGGAGTCCACCAGCATTCACCTGATCCAGTCGGGCATTATCCGGCTGATGAAAATGTTTCCCAATCAGGGCATTTCACCCACCATGGTTGATATGTATAACGCCGAGTCAAAGGATGAATTTGAAACCATCCGCGACTTCATTATTTTGCATTATCATGTCAATGAGCGTGACGACAGCGAGTTCTGGCAGGCCATGCGCGAAATGACTATCCCGGACCGGCTGGCGCAAAAAATTGAGGCATTCAAGGAAACCGCTGCGATTTTCAATGAACAGAATGACATTTTCCGCGATGCGTCCTGGGTTCAGGTGATGATGGGACAAGGTCTGTCGCCCCGGGATTACCACGGGGCCGTGAACGCCATGGATAATCAAACCCTGCTCAGCGCCATGCTGCAAATTCAACAGGCCAAAATGCAGCCGGTAGCCAAGCTGCTAGGCCATGACGAATTTATTGAGCGGTATACCAGCGCATGAGTACCAAGCCGTTACATGTTGTTATTGCCGGCGGTGGCACGGCCGGCTGGATGACCGCCAACCTGCTGGCTAAACGCTGGTTAAATCAGCCGGTAACCATCACTCTGGTAGAATCACCGGATATTGGCATTATTGGCGTTGGTGAAGGCTCTACGCCCACGTTAAAACGTTTCTTCAGCGACATGGGCATCGCTGAGCAGGACTGGATGCCAGCGTGTAATGCCACCTATAAAGTCAGTATTCGTTTTGAAGGCTGGAGTCCGGGGGCGAACATCCCCGCTTACTCACACCCGTTTATCAGCCAGCTCGACACCTTCAGCGAACGTTCCTTTTATGTGAACTGCTTTCACCGGCGTATGGGGCAGGATGTTATCACCCGCCCGGATGACTTTTTATTTAACGGCTGGCTGGCCAAACATCAGCGTAGCCCGGTAACCCCGCCGAACTTTCCTTTTCGTATTGAGTACGGCTACCATTTCGACTCAGGTCTCGTCGGCGAATTTTTAAAACGCAATGCTCAGGGGCTGGGCGTGGTGCATAAAGCGCTCAATATTATCGACGTAGAATGTCATTCCAACGGCGATATTGCCGCGCTACACAGCAAGGAAGGCGAGCCTGTTGAGGGCGATTTTTTTATCGATTGCACTGGCTTTCAGTCACTCTTATTGCAAAAAACCTTAGGGGTTAACTTTAAGTCGTTTAAAGACAACCTGTTTAACGACTCAGCAGTGGTCTGCCCTACTCCGGCACAAACCGAGCTCCCGGTTGAAACCCGCGCTACGGCGCTATCGGCCGGCTGGGCATGGCAGATCCCGCTGACTAACCGCACTGGTAATGGCTATGTCTACAGCAGTGACTTTATCAGTGACGAACAGGCCGCCAGTGAATTGTGTCGCCACTTAGGCGTGGATGAAGAGTCTGCAGCGTTACGTAAACTCACCATGAACGTTGGTCAGGTAGAACGCCACTGGGCTAAAAACTGCCTCGCCGTTGGCTTGTCACAGGGGTTTATTGAGCCTCTTGAAGCCACAGCGCTGCATCTGGTGCAAACCAGCGTAGAGATTTTTCTCGATCACGTTGATGAGGGTGGCTTTTCTGACACCCAGCGCAGTGCGTATAACCAGCTCATCAGCGAACGATTCGAGCGGGTGCGGGACTATATCGTGGCGCACTATCGCCTGAATACCCGCTCTGACAGCGAATACTGGCTGGCCAATCAAAATAACGAAAACCTGTCTGATTCCTTACTGCATTTGCTCAATGTCTGGTATCGCCGCGGCGACCTGGGCCAGGAAATTCAGCGTCAGCAGCTCGACTCACATTTTGGCAATACTTCATGGCATTGCTTATTGGCGGGTTACGGCGCCTTCCCGCCGCTGGAAAAAGGGACTACTGCCACAGATTTATATAAACAAAACCAGCTGGCAGCGTTTTTCGAAGGCTGTTTACTTAACTTTATCCCACAATAAAGCCGATGCTTTAGGGGCATCGGCTCGCTCAAAATTAATCTCGAATCGAAAGCGCTTGTTAACTCGCAAACGATTATTTGCTTTTCCTACGATAATGAACCAGTCCAAGCGCCATGGCTAAAAGTCCCAGCGTAGCCGGAGCATTTGCATTGGTTACGGTAGGTGGCTCGATCTGTACAGCGGCTGCAGTCCAGATGTTTTCCCATAACATTTGGTTTCGATTATCTGCCCATCCTATGCTGCTCCAAAAATCAATATCTGTTGCCACAAATACATCGCTTGAGCGACCTGCACCCGCATCAAAAACTCCCATGATAGCCCGGTCCATGTCATCATAAGCGAGCACTTCAAAATCCTGTGGAATAACGTTTATCGAACTGTGCGCAGAGCCGGTAAAGCCGGTCACCAGGTTGGGCTGTGTTATCCAGTCGGACGTACCGACGGTATAGTGTCCACTGTCGTTGCTGTAGGTACCGGCTGAATTTCCGATCCCCCAATTCGCTAAAATTTGACTCGATGCCGTATGCCACGCACTACCATCATAGTCCTGCTGGATGAACAAAAATCCGCCGTCCACATCGACAAAATTCTGCATCGCCGATATTTCAGCAGTGGAAACCGAACTTATCAATCCGGTATAAAAAGCATCAACCGAGCTAAGAAAAGTCGCGTCCGCATTATCGGTAGAGACTAAAGTATGCCCGTTATCGGTTAACCACTGTGCAGCACCAGAAATATAGCCGGTATCCATTCCATATAACTCGCGAGAGCTATCAAAATGACCAATCACCAGAGCTGATGATTGCATTGAAGTCAGGGCGGCAACTGCACCTAACATCGCACCTTTTATTAGTTTATTATTCATAATTAATCCTTCATGAGTAAAATTAAACCCAAACAACAATGTCCTGACCGCTTAAGGCATAAATGGGCAATTTTAACAAGCATTTAACATGCCTGTAATTAAAATCAATTTACTTTCAATGATTAACTTTTAATCAATACAATTTATTTACAATAGTGTAAAAATTCCGGACGCTTTTAGCGTTGTCGTGAATTAACATGATACGAAGCGCTGATTGTTGTCTCTGAACAGCTTTTATTGTGACTTGTAGTGATCAGAACACTATTTGGAATAGTCTGTGCACGCTATAGCCAACAGCACCTGACTGTTGAGCCTGCTGGCACATGCGCACTGTATTCAGGAGATTGAATTAAACCAGTTAGTCCGGCCGGTGCCGGGTGTTAACTCAGATGGTTTCGCCCACTTTAATTTCGTAAGGTAGCGACATGGAAGTATTGTCGCCAGACAGCAATAGCTTGGCGGCTTCCATTCCTTTCTCGACACTCGACTGACATACCGTTGCCATGTAGGGGCGGGTCCGGGCTGCTTCTTCAATACCGTCAAAGCCGGTGATCCGAAGTTCACCCGGAATATCAATCCCCATGGTGAGCGCACACTGCAATAACTCAAGGGCAATAATGTCACTCATACACAGGATCACATCGGGTCGGGGCGAACTTTGTAACACTTCCCGGGCGGCCTGAACAGCATACATACCGGCATTTTCCGGCAAGTTCCAGATCCAGTCGGTTGCCACTTCGATACCCGTTTCTTTTAAAGCACGGCAATACCCGTCCAGACGACGATGGGTAATGGATGACTCGGCATCGAGCAGCGGGCTGTCATAAATACGGCAGGTGCTGGGCGAATCAATCAGACGCAGTCCGAGAATCGCCGCGCGATCGCCAGGTCTGAGAGCCGCTTTAGCAATTTCGTAGCTGGCTTTTTCGTTATCGATGTTAATTGCCGGACGACCTTCGAGGTTAAAGTCTACCGTGACGACCGGTTTACTTTGCTGATTTAACTGAGTGGATAAAGAGCCATTACGCGGCGCGCCGTAACAAATAAATCCATCAACAAAATCCACTACATCGGTAATCGAATCGGAATCACCGGCATATAAAAGCAGGTGTTTCTGATTTTCACGCAGTACTCGCGATACGCCCTGGATAAAGGTATTAGCAACCGGGTCGGTTACCATGTAGTCGAGGCTGTCGGCCAATACCAGGGCAACAATGTTTGACTGGCCCTTACGTAGGATCTGAGCGGCGCGATTTGGGCCGGTATAGCCAATCTCTTTACAGGCCTCAAGGATCTCGGTGCGCTTATTCGCTGATAACTGATCCGGGCGATTAAACGCATTTGAAATAGTCGCTGTAGAAACACCGAGCTGCTTAGCAACATCTTTTAAAGTAAGCTTTTTCATAACGTTATCAACTATTCCCAACCGAGCACATTACTGCAATCTTGTTAATGTATCTTAAGACGCACTTAATTTCATTAAGTTTAAAAAAATGTTAAAAATAATTTTAGCATAAAACAAAAGGTTAAGCGTTCTAAATCGTTTAACCTTTCGATTAAGGAAGTGTCAGTGTGGCTCTGGCAGGAGATTAACCTAGCGGGTACCGAATATTTTGTCGCCGGCATCGCCCAGACCGGGCAGAATATAGCCTTTTTCATTGAGCCGGTCGTCTATGGATGCGGTGTAAATATCAACGTCGGGGTGTGCAGCTTCTACCGCCGCAATACCTTCTGGTGCTGCGACCAGAAACAGCCCCATTATTTTTTTACAGCCTTTTTGTTTCAACAGGTCGATAGTGGCAATCAGCGTACCACCGGTGGCCAGCATGGGATCAACGATTAGCGCGGTGCGCTTATCGATGTTTTTAACCACTTTGTCAAAATAGGCTACCGGTTGCAGGGTTTCCTCGTCACGGTATAACCCGACCACGCTAATCTTGGCATTGGGTATAAGGTTTAGCACACCGTCGAGCATACCCAAACCGGCCCGGAGAATAGGCACTACAGTAATTTTTTTGCCTTTGATGCTTTTGACTTTTAGGCTTTCGCCGGTCCAACCTTTAATGTCTACCAGCTCAACCGGTAGGTGGCGTGTGGCCTCGTAGGTTAACAAGTTGCCTACCTCGCCTGCCAGCTCCCGAAAGTCCTTGCTACTGATGGAAGCTTCACGCATCAGGCCAATTTTATGTTGAATTAGGGGGTGGGTGATTTCATGAATAGCCATAATGAACATGCCTGTGAGAAAACAATAGATATAGCTATGGTACGACAAAACACTCACATATTGTGAGTGTTTTAGCCGCTGTATAATGGGTTTACCGAGGGTTTACTGAATGGATTCCACCACCTGACTGCTGTGGCGGCTAAACATATCACGTACTTTGGACACCGACTGGCCACTTTTCAGGTTTACCACTACGGCATAGTGTTTTGTCTTTATCGCTTTACGGACCACCTCAATGATCTCCGTGCGATCCGGTCGCAAGCTCAACAGGCCGGCCACAAACAGGCCGATGAAAATACCCGGCGAAATTACCGCAATATAGGTTGCCAGCGGGTTTTGCTGCGTCAGCGCGGGCCCGATGTTAACCAGCAGATAAGCGGTAATCAGCCCTACCACCAGGCCTGCTGCGCCGAGCAATAGGTGCGAATACCACATCATCTTACCCAGCGCCTTGCTGTCACCTTCCAGCTTTCGATTAAAGTCGCTGTCATCAGGTTCAATCAGTGTAACCTGCTGAGATTCCACATCGGTGCCGCGCACCACTTGTTCAATGGCTTTATTGGCATTGAGCTTTGAATCGAAAACCGATGCAACCTGCACCTGCTCCGCATTCACTAATTTTGTACGATAGTTTTGGTCAGACTCAGACATTCTGTACCCCGTCTTTTTTCTTACATTCACCAGATACAATACAATCTTTACGCCAGGTTATAAGCTACTGTTTTAACTTAAATAAAGTAATTGATTCATATAAAAAGGTATAGAGAGTGTGCAATTTTGGCTGGTACCTTGAAATATTTGCGATCGAGTAGGAGGCGGGATTGCTCCCGCCGTCCTCTCACACCACCGGGCATACGGTTCCGTACCACGGCGGTTCCTGTCTGTGTTGACCATAGCCAATACCTGAGTCTGTTTCGTGCATCGTGTC